>Ga0209319_1002474_pt1 | contig 11594 bp, 21 predicted proteins | sample RifGroE2_FD_184000 | JGI IMG/M metagenome (GOLD analysis project Ga0209319, IMG submission 184000) | Groundwater microbial communities from Rifle, Colorado - Groundwater E2 (SPAdes) (version 2) | ecosystem: Environmental > Aquatic > Deep subsurface > Groundwater | place: Rifle, Colorado, United...
AAAACTAGAAATTTACAAAGAATCACCAAAATTTTACTATGTAAGAAATAACCCACCACATAATAAAATCCATAAACAGGAAGATATAAACGTAATAGCTTATAGTGCTATGAATCATTATAACATTAGTTTATCATCTTGGATTTATTTAACAGATGATTCATTAATTCCTAAATACAGGGATAAAATCTTAGATAATTACAAAAATAGTTTAACAAAACACATAACAGCGGTAAAATTAAATTTAGAAGCAATTAACAATTATAAAGAGGTGTAATAATGACAGAAAAACAAATATTTTACTGTGATTTCCAGAATTGCAAATTTTATTATAACAACTCACCCGATGACATTGGTTGTCAATTGGAGGATAACATGGAAATTAACTTCCAAATTGACGAGGAAGACATTAATTTACAATTATGTCCATGTTTTAAACAAAACTAAAAGGTTTAATAACAGCCTTAACTCCTACACTGTTAATATTTATTGCTTGGTGTAGGAGTTAGAATCATAAAAAATAATAACAAATAATAACAAAATATAGGAGGTTATACAATATGTTCCAATATCCAGAAGATTGTCCAGAATGTGGAGAATGGTTAACAGTAACCGAAACAAATATAGAAATAACAAAAATTTGCAATTGTGGACATGAGGAGACCGAGCAACTAACAGGTTTAGCTTTTTAACACTAAGGGAATTAATTCCCTTATAAGACTTCTTATAGTTTATAACAGTATTAAATTAACAATTAAGAAGTTTTATAAGAGGATTAATTATAAGGAGGGGCCGAGACAATGATAATTAAAAAATTCAATTCCCTAAACTTGCAACCCAACAACATAGTAAAAATATCCTATCAGCTTGATCAAGAAACAATAACGAAAAAAGAAGTAGTATCCAGTATTAGTAAAATTCAACATCCAAATGGTAAAAATAAACTAGCTATTAAATTAAGTTGCACAGGTTATATTTTTATAGATGATATTAAAAATATCGAAAAATTAGCTAATAATTAATACTAAGAGGCTAAAACCTCTTATAAAGTCCCTTTTCCTCAATAACAGCACTCCAACCAACACAATACAAAAGAGGGATTTTATAAGGAGTTTTATGTATAGAAATTACAATAAAATGTTAAAATAATAACAGGAGGTGCTTTTTAATGTCTAAAAAATGTCATATTTGCGGAGATATGCACTATATAAGTATTTACAATATCCAAAATACAGAATATTACATATGTGACAATTGCAAATGGGACGGGAAAATTTGGCATTGCCATGAATGCGGAGATTACTTTTTTGCTCAGGATTTAACTTTTGATGCCAATTTCTCTTCTCCTATGCGGGCTTTTTGTGATACCTGCATAGAAGAAAAAGAAATTGAAAAATGTTTTGATTGTGGTAGTTATTTTCAAAAATCAGATATGGAAATTATTGACGGTGAATTTGTTTGTTCTATGTGTGCAGAAAATTGTCAAATTGATATCATACATGAAGCTTCACACCAACCAGAATGGAAATTTTATGGCAATACCAACGACAGAAAATTTGGTGTAGAATTAGAAATTGAGAAAAAATTTTCCAGTGAAGAACTGGATAACAGTCAAGTAATAACAGCGAACCAGACTATCAACGAAAACGGAGATTTTACTTTTTTCAAAGTTGATTCTTCACTCACGAACGGCTATGAAATAGTCAGTCATCCTTGCAGTTTAGAAATACATCAAAATTCCATCTTATGGCAAGAAACTATGGATTTACTGATTGATCAAGATTTTGAAATATTTCCAGATACAACCGGATTACACGTCCACATTGACAGGAATTCTTTTGGCAGTACGATTCAAGAACAGGAATTAAATATTGCAAAATTGCTTATATTATTTGAAGTTAACATATTCAAAATTATTCGCTTTTCTGGTAGAGTTAATCAGGAAAAAATTAAAAAATACTGTAAATTTTATGGTATCTCTGAAGACGAAACTAATATAACACTATTAGAAAAAGCCAAAAAAGCGGATCGTTATTATGCAGTCAATATTCAAAATGATGATACAATAGAAATCAGAATTTTCTCAGGTATGTTAGATTACAACCAATTTATGGCAAGTTTAGAATTTTGTAGTCTTATATTAGATATAGTTACCAAATTCTCGGTTCAAGAAATAACACAACTTAACTGGGAAAAAATAACAGAATTTGGGAAGGATTACGAATATTTCTATAGTAGAGCAGTTAATTTTCTGTAAACTAAAAATAATTGCTGAGTAAAACAGAGATGTCTTTAATTTGCATATTGTCAATAACAGCATAACACCAACCAAATTATGGCAATATGTAATCTAAAGGTATTTTGCAATATCCCAATAAAAATAACATTAACATTATAAATACCTACCAATTGTTCCACGTGGAACAAAACTACAAAATAAATTCCCTATAACAAATAACCTCAGTCCATAGACATCCAACAGCTAATTTGCTATAATATCATTGTTAAGGAGGTGCATCAAATGGAATACAAAAATTTCAACATAGAAATCATACACCACGAAAAAGGTACTAGCAAAAATCTAGCTGAAAAAGTTATAGGCAGACTATACGGCAAACCTTCCCAAGTTGTATATAAGCAAGATAATATAACTATATACAAAAAAATAGCTATCGCATATAGAAATGGTAAATATTATGGCTATGGAAATGTATCTTTTATCAGAACTATTTATTTTGCTTGTAATAACAATAACAATACAGGAATTGAAGTATATATTAAACATAAATCAGGCCAACAAATACCTTTAGACGTTGAAACGATGTTAAAAAAGGTATTATGCAAGGAAATCTATAATACATATGGAACCAAATTAACAAAATAAGGAGGCTCTCACCTATGTTCAACATAACTAAACTTAAAAAATTAATTGATAGCAATAGCAATTTTTCCCAAATCCAATTAACACCTAACTTGCACTTATACTATAGTCATATGGGCGGGAAAATGTTTTTAACTCTGAAAAGCAAAGATTCAGTTAATATAATCCAATTTATGCAAAAAATGAAATTTCCTAGAATTGAAGATAATTTGGAAGTAGTTAACAATTATAACAATGATAAAATAAAATCTACATTTGAGCAGGTAACAGAGGATTACCGATCAGGAGGCAAAGCAACAAATACTAATATTACCTTTATTGATGATACATTCTATGATAACAAAAAGGTCACTGTATTCAATTTAGATGGCTTGATTCGTTGTTTTGAATCTGAATACATAGAATGCTTCAAAAATGACAAGGTATACTATTACACCAACAAAGCAAAAGAATTTTTAATTGTAACTAATCAACATTTTGATCCTATAGCTGTCATGGTTCCATATGGAAAATTAAAAGGGAAAGAACTAAAAAATAAAATAAATGAAAATTTAAGTTAAAGAGCTGTCAAAAGCTCTTTTTCTTTTCCTCAATTATTTTCTATTCTTCAATACCTCTATAACACCAATAACAGCAGCCACTTTTCCAACCTCACATAATTTAACCTTCACACGTTCCCCATACAACCACTTTAAATTCTTCACCCATACCATAACACCTAAATTCCCTAGAATCAACTCCTACAACGATTATTACGCAAACTTATATATAATTTAATATAGATTAACCATAAACATCTACAATCTAAATAAATCCAATACAAACAACACAACAATAATATAAATAATGCTTGACGGCTACCCTATATTTTGATATAATTAGCTCATGCAGTAAGCAGTAACAAAATAAACACATAAGCAGCAACAACAACGTAACAATTTTATTAAATTCTTTGACAATTAAATACAAATTATAGGAGGTATACATAATGAAAATTAACCATTTTACCGGGATTAACACCTTAGAGGAATTAAAATCAGCTTATCGTAAATTAGCTAAAATGTATCATCCTGATATCAACAAAGAACCTTCAGCACTTGCAACCATGAAAACTATCAATGCTGAATACGAATATTTAGCACAGGAATTAAAGAACGAACGTGGGTACACAGAAACAAAACAGCAAGCAAACGACTTTATTTCCATTATTGATCAACTCTTAAAGCATAATAACATTGAAGTGGAAATAATTGGAACGTGGCTTTGGGTAAGAGGTAAGGGAACTTATGACATTAAAGATACTTTACTTAAAACATTAGGCATGATATATAGCAAAGGTCAAAAAGCCTATTACTGGTATGCAGGATGTGTCAAAAAGGTTAAAAAATCTAGTAGACAGAATATGGATCAAATCCGGGATAAATATGGTAGTGTAATAGTAAAAGGTGAAGGAGATAATAGCTTCACACCTTCACCGATAATGTAACAATATAATAAAACCCTACATAATAGCTGATTAAATTTAGTAAAATTATGTAGGGTTTAACAATTTAAACAAAGGAGCATAATAAATGAAATTATCACAAATAACCTCAAAACGAAACGCAACATTTACTGATATATTCGTCGGAATAGAATCCCTAAGAAAAACTAGATCCAGTGAAAACAAAAAACCTATGCCAACATTAGAAAATTTATATTTAGCCACATATAATATTCTTTATTGTGACAGTACAGGCCGTTTTAACTGGCAAGGTGACAAGGTTTTAAAAGAATATAAAGGAAATAAAGCCTATACTCTAATTAAAAAAGTAGCTGAATACATAACCTCCTAAAAAGTCTGCATGGGTTGTAATAATGGCCGAAGGTGAATTTAATTATCCTGCTGAACAATAGAGCAGGATTTTTTTATTTGTCTCAATTCCTCATTTCTCTACAACACCTCAAATAACAACCTTCTACAATCCCTTCTAAGCACCTTAAAATCACATTCACATCCCATTATGCCTTCAAATCCTAGAAACACCTCATATAACGATTATTAGATAAGGTTATATAATAGTATATATTTGTATGTAATATAGTATACAATAATATATAGATTATGAGTAAATACTTAACAATAACATTATAATTATATTGCTTTATATCTCCCTATTTGATATAATACTATTATCAACTTAATATATAGGAGGTGTCATTTATGAATTTATGGCCGGTTTATGATAGGAAAACAGAAGAATTTTTATATTATTATCCTGCTGAAAATCCAGAGCAGGTATATAAAAAAATTAGGAAAAGATTAATCGAAGGGAATAAAGAAACAAGAGAAATAAAAGGTAAAATAACAATGGAAAGGATTAAAAATAAATTATACATAAATGGCTATGATGACCCGACAACATTAAAATATAATTTTTAACCGCTAACAATGCGGTTTTTCTTTTTGCCTTAACAATAACATTATAAATATTGTTCCACGTGGAACAAAACCAAAATATAATAAAACACCTAAAACCCATTGACCAAATACAGATATTTTGCTATAATATTATTGTCAGATTAATTATGTTAGCTGATAACTTAATAAATATTACATAAACAAAGGGAGGACATAACAAATGATTTTAACCAGATCCGCATATATCCAAAATGAAAAAACTGAAATGTTAGCCGAAGGATTACCGCTATCAGACATAAACGGCTTTAACTTTGATAATGAATATTATAACTTGTTAAAAGACTATGTTAAGCAGGGAAACAAAATATCTAATGAAGTATTTAAAGACTTACCACAAGGTCAAAAACACCACTTTATAAAACACTATAATTACAACAATGATAAAATAATTAACAGCGACTATGATCAACAATTAGCAGAAAGTAAAAAGTTAAATGATGAAAAGTTTAACAAATATCTACTAGAGAAAGAATCAGAACGAAAAGAGCAGGAACAAAGAGATCTGAAAGTTAAGATTAGAGAATTAACCCAGGAATTAGAATTGTTGAAATGTAATTTATTTAATTATGATAAATTGTCGGTAATAGTAAAAAGAAATTATGCGGAGCATGACCACAATAAAAAGCAGGATAAAATTAAAAATGAAATTGCAGAAATTAATAGTAAAATTATAGAACTACAAAATAATATAAGTCAATTAGCAGGGTAACACCTGCTTTATTTTTTGCTCAAATGGTAGAATAATAATATAAAATACTATTGTATTCACTATTTTAATTTGATATAATATTATTAATTTAATACACAGAAGGAGGTAATAACATGATTATCCATGTAACACTCACAGAGGAGCAAAAACAGAGTGCAGCCAGGGAATTAGATTTAAATTCATTGCTTAGAATTGTATTAAGTAAAACTATGGTTAATGAGAATACAATGGATATTGCTTCAAAAATTCATGAGTATTTGAAAAATGAGGGGAGGGAATCAGTAAAGGAAGAAGAAGTTAAAACCTTAGAAATTGAAATTTTAGAGCCTGAAACCATACCAACAATAAGAGAATACATAATTAGTTATGATTTAGAATTTTGGCAAAACAGAATTAATAAATTGAAGGAAATATCTGCACCTAACATAATTATTGAAAGTATTCAGCAAGAAATAGACAATCTTAAATCAGGTAAATTAACCTTGAAAACAGGTAAAAAGTTATCAGAGTCACTTGCAATAAATCCAGTTATTAAAAATATTAATGGTGACTATGTATTGATTGAATTTGATTGTGAAAAGTCAGTAAATGGCATAATACAGTATTGCCGAAAAAATGTAAATAGATACGTAAGAAATTATTAGTCCTTTGTTGGGACTTATTTTTTGCTCATTTTACAATTAAAATAATTAGATAAACTTATATATACATTAACAAAATAACACTATTTTTACATTAAATATCAGCATAAAAGTATTGTTTTATTATATGTGAATTTTTATTGACATATTGGTTCGGATAGTTTAATATAATAGATAGCAAATATAAATTAATTGGAGGCGTTGATTAATGAAAAAATTAAGTTTAAATAGTATTCATTTTGCAGCTTGTTCTGAGTATACTTCTTATTTACAAACAGGTTTAAAAGGTTTTAAGGAAAAGGCTGATAATTTAATGGCTGAATATAAAAATAGAGGAGGAAAGAAAGAGTTAAAATATGTTAAATAAATCCTATTATATAGGATTTATTTTTTGTCTATATCATTGACAATATTATATTTATAGTCTATACTTATATTTATTAAATACATAAATTTTAGGAGGTCGATATAATGTTTAAAATAACTAAATGGTGTGCAGCAATAACAGATAGTAAAAAGGATGAAACTATAGCCAAAAAACCTAAAGGTCTGGATTATAAATTCAGATTACTAGATGATGACGGTTATATATACGCTTATGGATATTCTGATGATTGTGATAGTGAAAAAGCATTTGCACCTCTTGACAGATATCAACCAGATTATGGATGCACTGAGATACAGTATAAAAATCCAATAACTGGAGAATATGAAACATTATAGAGCCATAAGGCTCTTTTTTATTTTTCTTGACTTTATATAATAGAAGTGATAAAATAATAATACAAATTATAAGGAGGTGAAATTATGAACAACAATTTATTTATAGTAAAGGCCACTGATACAGACACTAACGAGAATATGGAATATGAACATAGTTGTCTGGAACATGCAAGGGATACTTATAACACCTTAAAACGGCAGCAAGATATAGAGAATCTAATAGTTTTAGAGTATGATTTTACAAGTAAGAAATACTATTTAATAGAAATGTAAAAGGAGTGTTTATTATGGCAATTGAAAAATGGAAAAAAGATTCGTCAAATATTGATTATATGGAAGATGTAGAACATGGTACACTAGAACAAAGTATTAAACTAGCTAAGTCATTGCTTGATATATACAATGAATCTGGAACAACTTTTAATAATGATCTGTATTGTGATGAGTTTAAAGACAAAGAAAAGAATAAACAAATTAGAGCGAATACAAGAAAACACATAACGAAATTAAAAAATTATATTAAAAAATTTGGAGGTAAATAATTATTGAATGTTTTAAGTTTATTTGATGGTATTTCCTGCGGTCAATTAGCTTTACAAAGAGCAGGAATAAAAGTAAATACATATTATGCAAGTGAAGTAAATACGAATAGTATTAAAATAACTCAGAATAATTTTCCTAATACTATTCAACTAGGTGACGTAAGAGAATTAACAGAGTTGAAACTTAGAAAACTACCTAAAATTGATTTACTAATAGGAGGAAGTCCCTGCGAAAATCTTAGCATAACGGCAATAAATAGGCCGTTAGTGGCAAGCGGTTTAAAGGGTGAAAAATCATCCTTATTTTTTGATTATGTGAGAATTTTACATATTGTTAAACCTAAATATTTTCTACTTGAAAATGTTGCCAGTATGAAAGAAGAATATAAAAATGTTATATCTGAAATGTTAGGAGTGCAGCCGATATTAATTAATAGTAATTTAGTATCTGCTCAAGATAGGGAAAGATTATACTGGACTAATATACCAGATATAACACAACCAGCAGACAAACAAATATTATTAAAACATATCATGCAGCAAGAAGTATCAGAGAAATTTTATTATAAAAAACCTTTTATTTTTCATGGTGATAATAAAAAAGTAATTGCTACATTGCAAGTCAATACCACAGATATGTGTAAGAGGGTTTATAATCCTGAATTTAAATGTGCCACATTAACAGCAGTTAGGGGAGGTTACCAGGAGAAGAAAGTATACGATAATGAAAGAGTAAGAAAATTAACACCTATTGAATATGAGAGACTTCAAACTTTACCCGATGACTATACATATGGATTCAGTAATAATATAAGATATAGTTGTATAGGTGATGGCTGGACAGTAGACGTTATAAGTCATATGTTAAAAAATATAAAAGAAGAATATAATAATAATGAATATAATTATAATATTGAACATATTAATTAATTAAAAAATGGGAGGTTTACGTGATGAATCAATATACTTTTCATTATAAAATTAATTCTTATGTTCTAGGATATTCGGCATATTTAAAAATATTGGTCGAAAGTTCATTAGAACCACAAAAAGAAATTTTAAACATGGCAATTATAATGTCTAAGGAAACTGGAATTGATGTAAAAGAATTTATTCCAATTAGAAAAAAGGAATATAAAAGAAATAAGGATAAACACGTTTATATAGTTAATAAATAGAGCCTAAATAGGCTCTATTTATTTTGTTTAATAACAAAAAATTAATATAATTATTCTTGCAATCTCTTTTAAATTTTGCTATACTTACTTATAAACTTTTTTACTTAGGAGGTGAACAACTTGACACTAACCAAACACGCAAAATTACGCATGAGCCAGCGACAAATAACTTTCCAGGATATATACAATTGTGTCAAGTTAGGCACTTCCCAACCTGCAAAAAACGGTTTAACTAGATATACATATCAGGATATTTATGTTATTATAGACACTAACACCAATAAAATTGTTACTTGTTGTTTTACTCAGTCCTATACGAAACAGTTAAAGAAATATGCAAAAGCAAACTGTATAGGGTTCTATGTAGCAATAAAAATGTTAAGGAGTTGTTGCAATGCAATTTAAATACAAAAATATTGTCATAACAAATTATGATATTGATAATGACATAGTAACTGGGACTATTGACAATATAAAATTTACTGCTCAAATTTTTACTGATAACTTCGGGCAGTATATAGTAATAAATAGCAATAAGTATTATCTCAATTGGTTCAAGTAGTCTATAGTAAATAATAAAATATAGGAGGTTTTAAAATGAAACTAACCAAGAAATTAACAAATATGATGCAAAACTATTACAATCTATATAAAAGTTATAATAGGATAATATCAGTTATGAATTGTACACCTTCGGAAAAATTAGATTATATGTGTCAGAAAGTATTTGATGATATTGTAAATTATTTGAAAACAAAATATTCTGATAAAAGTATAGACCGTATAATTGACATATTTTGTGATACTAGAGTCAATGATTTTAGGGTTATTATTTATGAATTAGAAGATTTAAACTTAAGGAAGTCTCACTAAACTAGCTGATTAAAGCTAGTTTTATTTTTATTTAATGTCTAAACACCAATAAAAACAAAAAAATAAATATAGACAAGAAAATAACAATTTGCTATAATATTCTTACCGATTAAATTAATTCAGCAGGAAAGGAGGTGTTATCTTGTCTCAGTTAACATTAATATCTCTGTTTGTCACCGGGAAAATATCAGAATCACAGTATAGAAAATTATTAAAAAAGTATAAAAATAAATAATACATATTATTTAAATCAGCTTGACAATATTAAAATAATAATGTAATATAATTATCAGTAAATAAATTAAATCTTGGGAGGTATATATATTATGACAATGACTAAAACACAAATTAAGGAAGTTCTTGACGGAGTTGTTAACCAGTTAGACAGTAACGACAAGGCCGAACTACTACAAAAGGCACTTGATACAATGACAATTAAACAGAAAAAGAAATATTAACATATTGTGAAGTAAACTTTCCAACGGATACCAGAATCAGCTTAGAAGAAAACGGAATTATACAAGTTGACTAATACCTCAATTATGAGGTATTTTTTATTTACTCATGCCTTAATTTTTATTTTCCCTTTCTATAAACCCTCATACCAACACAAAAACAACCTTCCACAATCCCCTACAAGGCCGTTAAAATTCAAATCAGGTATAATGACACCTGTATATTTAACATGGCCTTGCTAGAGTGCTTATAATTGATTTTAGAGTAAATTAACGATAAATTATTAATAAATTAAAAGAACTAAAAAATAAATAATCAGATTGTATTGCAATATTATCCTTCCTGTGATAGAATTAATCAATTAAATTAAAGGAGAATATTAACAATGGAAAATACAAAAGGCCACGCAAGTATAAAAATATTTAAAAATCCAACAACAGGTCAATTTGCAACAATATACACATTTAACCAAAAAATCCTAGTTGTAAGCAATGAAATAACAGCAGAATTTAAAGGGATAGAATCAAGAACCATTGTTTATGATGTTGAATATATTGGTTATAATGCACCTCCAGAGGCTTATAATTTACTTAATGCTTTAGGTTATACGTTAGATGACTGGAAAGGTCGAGGAGGAGCAGGTATTACTTTAGAATAAATTATAAAACACCTAAATTATAGGTGTTTTTCTTTTTATGCTCATAAAATTAATTTAAACAATAAAAAAATAAATTATTAAAAAGGTATTGACATACCAATTCATCCGTGGTAGAATAACTTAACTTAAAGAAACGGACATAAGCAATCAAATCATCAAGCTACTAGGTGAGGTGTTCCCTAGATTGTTTCAAATTGTCACTTATAACTTAACTATCTGTTAATTGTCCCTAAACTATGTAAGATGCAATTATCACTAAACTATCAAGTAATACTATCTTAATAAATCCAGTTATCACACTAATACATAAAATTGTCCTTCGGCAATTTACTTCATTGATGCTAACATTTATATTAACTGGTAGTCTCAAGCCTTGAGAGCCTAAAACTGAGATAATACCAAAAAGTATAAACTCAAAAGGCAGGTATGTTTTACCTTAACAGCAACACTGTTAAAAATCCTTTGCGAATAC
>Ga0209319_1002478_pt1 | contig 11570 bp, 18 predicted proteins | sample RifGroE2_FD_184000 | JGI IMG/M metagenome (GOLD analysis project Ga0209319, IMG submission 184000) | Groundwater microbial communities from Rifle, Colorado - Groundwater E2 (SPAdes) (version 2) | ecosystem: Environmental > Aquatic > Deep subsurface > Groundwater | place: Rifle, Colorado, United...
CACACTACTTATTCCGGAAGATGCAAAACGATCTTCATCAACTTCAAGAAAATGTCGGTGTGACAAGGCTATTGTGAAGGCTATTGATGATGGGAAGAAACAATACGAAACTGCTGTCTCATCATATTCCTCAAATTTTATTTACAAAGTAGGGAAAGAGGTTTCTGTGGACAATTTTTGTGAAAATAGGTGGGAGGAATGTGCCCCTGGTATTCACTTTTTTATCACCCGCAAAGAAGCTGAGGGCTGTCTATGATGCACACGCCGAGATTTTTCCGAACATGGCTATTCGAACTGTTCATCGCCAACCTCGACCGCCTGACCTCATGCGCCACGGTAGCGGTATGGCTGCTGATCGTGTGGGGACTGGTGTGGGGGATGGCTGAGTTTAAATAACAAACTGGAGAATAGAAATGAAAAAAGAATATCGAAATGATGACAAGGTAAAGCAGTTGCTTTCCTTCTATGCCGCAAAAGCAAAAGACCGTTCAGGGGGACAATTTTATCGGGTTGTTCATAAAGCTCAACTTCTGGGCACATATTGGGGGCGTGACGAACTGGAGTTGCGTAGGCATCTCAACACTGAGTTGTCTGAAAAGGTAGTAAAGGATGGGTTTGCAATAGAGCCGCTTTCAATATCGTAGGGGGAGCGAAATGAGGATCGGCACACCCATCTACACATGGGACGATTGCGGCGGTTGCGTCCATTTCGACACGGAAAACGGCTGCACCTTCGATCCGCACCCGGAGCACATGGTGGACGAAGGAGAATGCGCGATTATCTGCCTGTCCGGGCAGACATCGCTGGAGCCTGATCACGAACTTGACCTTGATGGGAGTTGGGAATGAGCCAGGGAGGAACGTATCCGAAAGATGTTGAAAAGACATGCGGCGGCTGTGGCGGCAAGAAGACGTTTTGGTGCGAGAATCGTTACGAACGGCGGGCGCTCTATTTCTGCTGCGACGAATGCGCTGAGACGTATTTCCAGCGAACATGCAAGACGGAGCAAGCCGCTCGGCTACAGATTCGCATGTACTACCACCGCAAGGGTGAGGGATGGAAGGCGTGGCAAAACTCCAAGAAACAGGCAGACAATTACCATCCCGACCGCAAATCTGACAAGGTGTTGCAGCAGGAACGGGAAGAGAAGGAGCGGATTGAATCAGGCACGTTCCGCGAGCAATTACGGAAACTGGACGCTGAGTATTGGCGCAAGGTGCGAAGACATTATGGATTGAGGGGTGAGTGATATGTGCGAGTTCAAGACGGGAGATTTGGTGCTGGCGAGAGGATTTTACACGGACGGAGAATGGATGGAAAAGGTTTTTCTGTATTTAAATATAAACGGCCTCCCTGTGTGCCAGAGCAAGGATGCGTGGAGAGACGGGAGTATAGGATCGTTAGTGTGTGATGAGATCAAGCCCCTGCCCCGCTACGAGGAACGAATCCTCGATCCTGTGCGGATGATGCAGTGGTTGGTTGATCATGGGTACAAGCCAACCAGGTACACATGGTTAAAAGGTTCAGAAATCCCATTTAACCACGAAATGTGGGAACTGTGTGGCAAGACAAAAAGAGGCGAGTGGACATGGCATCCAGAATGGATCGAGAAGGTTGAGATAAAAGAATAAATCAAGACAGGGGATCGCCACCGGGCAATGCGAGCCAGCGATGATCTACATAGCAAATCCCCTGTTAATGCTGGCGTTCCTCCTGCTCCATGTGCCTGGAGAAAACTGATACGTCCCATATCGAAATTGCCCGGAGGGTCAGACCCGGCCAATCAGCGGCACCGATGCATCACCATCGGCTGACACCGGGGAAATTTAAACATTAAGGAGATGAAATGGAAGAGACAATCATAGGAGTTGACCCTGGGCAATCCGGGGCGATAGCGGCAATCAGAAACGGGCGTGTAATCGCTCTCCACGACATGCCGACAATGGCCAGATTGCACGGCAAAGGACAGCAGGTTGATGCAGCGGCTCTGTCATCTATCATCCTCGATATCACACCCCCGCGCCGTGTGCTGTATCTGGAGGCTGTTTCTGCAATGTCGGAGCAGGGGGTTACCAGCATGTTCCATTTCGGCGAAAGCCTAGGGGTTGTCCTGGGCGTCTGCGGGGCGCTGCAAATCCCAGTTCGGTGGATCACGCCAGCGGCATGGAAGCGGAGGGCCGGATTGACCGGGAAGGGCAAGGATGCGAGCCGGACGCTGGCTATTCAACGGCATCCTGAAGTTGCGGATATGCTGGGGCGGAAGAAAGATAACGGGCGGGCGGATAGCATTCTGATCGCTGAGTTTGGAAATCAATAAAGGAGAAGAATATGGCAACGTGCAAGTCAGTATGGTTCTGCGAGTCGGACCCGGAAAAATGGTTTGTGGATCATAAAGATGCTGAACGGTTCGATCAGATCGCAGAAATAGCGGACTATATCGATGAGAATATGAAAGAAGGCGTCGAGGTTAAAATAGAGGACGTGGTCTGGAAACTCATGGAACGATACGAAATCAAGCAAAGGTGGGACTGGAAAGCACCGGAAGGCGAGCAGGAATGAAGACGGTAGTTGTCCATACTCTCGACGATCTTGACGTGGTGCTCCGGGTAGTCCGCGCACACTTCGACCAGCACGGAGAAACACAGGTCGTTGTCAAGAACGTCGATGAGTCGATTACCGATGCTCAACGGGCGTATCATTTCGTTCTGTGCGGGATTATCGGGGCCGATTTAGGCAATACCAAGGATGAGCAGCATCAGTATTTCAAAGAGCGCTTTTTGCTGAATATCTACATCAACGATATCGAGAACCATCCTGAGTTTGACGGGGTTGTCGATAACATGCGGACGGTGAAACAACACTGTCCAGAGCAATATCCGGCAATCAGAAAACTCGTTATCGGCGGAGTGTCGATAAAGCACGCGACGAAACAGAACATGATGGAATTGCTGGACGAGGAAATAACCTTTGCACGTAACCATCAAATTCGATTTCCGTTGCCGCCGCGTGATGGGTTGCTTGATATCAGAATGCGAGAGGAAAAATGACCGGAAAACAATACATCAAAATGATCACCGAAATGGGCTGCATAGTAACCGGCGAACCGGCCATCGCTCATCATCCGAAATGCTTTCACAACGGGGCCGGTAAAGTGAGTGACTTCTTGTGTATCCCGCTTGCGCCACGGCTGCACACATTACAGAACGACTCGATACATGCGAATAAGTCGCTATTTGAATCACGCTATGGCCGCGAGATTGACCTCGTTGCCAGGACAATCGCAGAGGTGGCCGACAGGCTGCAACGGAGGAAATAATGGAAGGAAAGCATCACTACAGATCAGTATTCGACAGCCCGTACCTGTCAAGTCAGGACATAGTCGAGCCGACGATTTTAACGATATCCCACGTTCGGCAAGAACCGGATAAAACCAAAAAGACGAAGGACGTTTTCAACACGGCTTTCTTCAGGGAAAAAGAGTTGCGGCCAGGCGAGGAACTGAAGCCGATGATCCTGAACGCGACGAACAGCCGCACGATGAAAGCATTGACCGGCAGTCCATACGTTGAGGACTGGAACGACATATCAGTGATGATCTACGTCGATCATTCAGTACGGTTCGGCAGGGACACGGTAGAGGGGTTGCGGATCAGCACAGAGCGGCCAAATATACGCCGGGAAGAGCTTACCCCGTCACATCCGCGGTGGGCTGTAGCGGTGGCAAGATATCGCAAGACGGGTGGCTTCGAAGAGATATTGAAGAAGATGGATATCTCCGATGCGAATAAGGAATTAATCAAGGCCGAAGCGGAAAAGGTTGAAGCATGATTTTCCACGATATCGAACAGAATACGGATGAATGGCTTGACATGCGTGTCGGCAAGGTCGGCGGATCGTCAATCGGAAAGATCATGTCGAATTTCGGCAAGGCATTCGGCAGCCCGGCGCACGACCTGGCTGTGCAGATCGCAATAGAGCAGATCACCGGGATACGGCAAGAGAACGGATACACCAACGAGCACATGCAGCGGGGCCATGAACAGGAGCCGATTGCCAGGGCGCTGTACGAAGACGAATTCTTCTGTACGGTTTCCAATGGCGGGTTTTTCGAGAATGGCGATATCGGTGTAAGCCCGGACGGGTTGGTAGATGATGACGGGGTTATTGAGATTAAGAGTGTCATCCCGACAGTCCATTACAGCAACGTAGAGCGGGGCACATTCGATCCATCGTACAAGTGGCAACTGTTCTTCAACCTGCAACAGACCGGGCGGGAATGGATTGATTTCGTCTCATTCTGTGCCGGATTTCCCGAAGGTAAACGGCTCTACACGTACCGGATATTCCGTAAAGATGCCGGGGTTGTGTTTTCCATGATTGACACGAGAATGGACGAGTTTCGGAAGCTGGTTGAAACGAAAAAATCAGTGATAAACAACCTCAATAAGTCACGGTAAGGTGCCAATATGCCGCACAAAATGAAAGGCTATGCCCAGCTAGAAAGCTACGTGAAGAAGAAGCGCGAAGAGGCAGAAAACGACCTGAACGATGCACACGTCCGGGCCGCAGTCGCCAGGAAGAACCGGATCGCCCGGATGAGTCCGACTGAAGTCGACGAGTTACAGGCGTACAATTATGCCACGTCGATGTATCTGGCTGGGTTTAGCGGGGAGCGGGTGCTGTGATGGATTATCAAGAATTTTTGCGGAATAAGATCATCCTCGATTCGAGGTCAGGATTCGAGATCGATGACAGCGATATCAGCCCGATACTATTTCCACATCAGCGTTATATCGTCAAGTGGGCTGTATCTGGTGGCCGGCGGGCAATATTCGCCGCGTTCGGACTGGGCAAGTCGCTTATGCAACTTGAGACCATGCGGCAGATCGGCAACCGGGAAGGCGGAAAACTTCTGATAGTGGCCCCGCTCGGTGTCCGGCAGGAGTTCAAGCGGGACGCTGGCCTGTTGGGGATGGAGACAACATTTGTACGATGGACAGCCGATCTTGCCGGCGACGGTCTATACATAACAAATTACGAGAGCATCAGAGACGGCAGACTCGACCCGAATCAATTCACGGCTGTATCTCTCGACGAGGCCAGTGTTTTAAGGTCATTCGGCAGCAAAACATATCAGGAGTTTCTGACACTGTTCGGGGGCGTGAAATATCGCTTTGTTGCCACTGCCACGCCATCTCCTAATCGGCACAAGGAACTGATCCATTACGCCGGTTTCCTGGGAATAATGGACACAGGGCAAGCTCTCACGCGGTTCTTTCAACGGGACAGCCAGAAGGCCGGAAACCTGACGCTCTATCCGCACAAAGAGCAAGAGTTCTGGTATTGGGTCAATTCTTGGGCCGTCTTCCTTCAACGGCCATCCGACTTGGGATACAGCGACGAGGGGTACAGTCTGCCGAAGCTGCACATTCATTATCATGAGGTAGAGACCGACCTGAGTTTCCGCAAAGAGCGCAACGGGCAGATGAATATGTTTAATGATGCCGGGTTATCTCTTCAGGATGCCAGCCGGGAGAAACGTCGCAGCCTCGACGCGAGAATCGAGAAGATAGAGGAGATTATAAATGCCACTTGCAGACAGAGAGAAACGGTTGGCTTTCCACAGGGAGTATTACAGAAATCACCGGGAGAAAATGCTCGAAAACCAGAAGCTGAGAGATTCTGGGAGGAAGGAAGATATCCGGGAGTATCAGAAAAATTATTACGAAGTGAACAAAGAACAGCTCTTGGAGAAACAGAAGGTTTTGAACTTGAAAACTTACAAGAAAAACACGGACAGACATTATCTGCGAACGAGGATAACCAGCTTGAAGAAGTTTGGGTTAACTCCAGAGATGTACGAGGATATCCTAGCGAAACAGAACGGGGTATGTGCGATTTGCGGGGGAGAGAACGAGGTGACGGGACAATTCTATCTCCATGTGGACCATTGCCACGAGACCGGCAAGGTGCGGGGGTTGCTATGCCATCAATGCAATGTTGGCCTGGGGAGTTTCAAGGACAACACATACCTTCTCATGAAAGCGAGGGACTATCTGACCAGATAGTTATTTGGTGTGATTTAAACTCAGAGCAAAAGTCCATTGAGAAGACTTTGAAAAGCAACGGCATATCGTTTATCTCGCTATACGGAAACACTGATGTTGACAGCAGGGAGGGCGAGCTTGACATGTGGAAGAATAAAAGCAAAACAGCATTTATCAGCAAGCCCTCTATGTATGGTTCTGGAGTCAATATGCAGCAATGCCATACCATGGTATTTTCTGGTATTGGCTTTAAATTTAACTCGTTTATCCAGGCTATACACAGGATATTCAGATTTCAGCAAGAGCAAGAATGCCACATCCACATCATCTACACAGATACGGAAAAGAGGGTGCTCCAAATCCTTCAAGAGAAATGGAGACTGCACGATATAATGGTTGAGAAAATGAGCGATATTATCAAAAAACACGGTCTATCTGTGCTGCAAATGGCCAACGAAATGTTGAGGTCATTAGGGTGCGAACGGGTGGAGGTAAATGGGAAGAACTACACAGCGGTAAATAACGATTGCGTAAACGAGACGCGCCGAATGGCAGACAACAGTATCGGCCTGATCCATACCTCCATACCATTCTCGAACCATTACGAATACAGTCCGAGCTATAACGATTTCGGTCACAACACAGATAACGATACGTTTTTCGAACAGATGGATTTTCTTACACCTGAACTGTTGCGGGTATTGAAGCCTGGGAGGGTGTTCGCTTGCCACGTCAAGGACCGTATACAATTCGGCAACGTCACCGGCTACGGTATGCCGTCTGTCGATCCATTCCACGTCACCTGTATCAATCATTACCGGCAGCATGGTTTCATCTACATCGGCATGATTACGGTCGTTACAGACGTTGTCAGGGAGAACAACCAGACATATCGCCTGGGATGGACAGAGCAATGCAAAGACGGGTCCAAGATGGGCGTAGGATGCCCTGAATACATCCTCCTGTTTCGGAAATTACCGAGCGACAACAGTAAAGCATATGCCGACGAGCGGGTGGTAAAGGATAAGGAATCATACAGCCGGTCACGCTGGCAGATCGATGCACATGCTTTCTGGAGATCATCCGGCGACAGATTGTTATCGGTAGATGAGTTGACGAAATACCCAGTTAAAACCATCGGCAAACTGTTTAAAAAGTACCTGGCTGAAGGTATCTATGACTACGAGACACACGTAAAAATAGGCGAAGAGTTGGACATTAAAGGGGCGTTACCATCGACCTTCATGCTTCTTGATCCTCCATCGAACGATCCTGACGTGTGGCACGATGTTTGCCGGATGCGAACACTCAACGGAAACCAGAAACAGCGGGGATTGAATAACCATATTTGCCCGCTACAGATAGACATTGTTGATCGGATCATTACCCGTTACAGCAACGAGGGGGATGTGGTATACGATCCTTTTGGGGGGCTCTTCACAGTACCTTACAGGGCTGTGTTGAAAAAGAGATACGGCATAGGCTGCGAATTAAATCCAGAGTATTTCGCAGACGGATTATCGTATCTGAACCAAGCGGACAAGGCGGTGCAAATGCCGACATTATTTGACTGTGAAATTGAAATCGCGGAGGCTGTGGCATGACCATCGAAGACATAGAAAAAGAGGTATTGGAGTGGCACCGGGAAACGTTTCCGAACGCGACAGATGAAGCGATAGATGACAAGCTGCAAGAAGAGGTTGCAGAGCTAAATGGAGAGATATATTTCGGAGACGACAAGGGAAAGAAGGCAAACGAAATAGCTGACGTATGTATCGTATCAATCGCTATGCTGGCCAGAATGCACACATCTCTGTCTGCTATTATAGCAGCAAAACTGGCGGTAAATAAGGCCCGCACATGGGGGCCGGAACAACCTGACGGAAATCGAATAAAGGAGAGTAAATAATGCTTAATAAAATAATGCTCATTGGTTTTCTGGGTGGTGACGTAACAACACGATATACCCAAAGCGGTATAGCGGTATCTAATTTCTCGGTAGCAACGTCTGAGAGGTTCAAGGACAAATCCGGTAAAGTTCAAGATATCACGACATGGCATAGGGTTGTTGCGTGGGGGAGATTAGCGGAAATCTGTGGCGAATATCTGGCAAAGGGTAGCAAGGTATACATCGAAGGAAAGTTGACAGAGAAGAAGTGGAAAGACAAGGATGGGGCCGATAGGACAAGTGCGGAAATCGTTGCGGCGGAGATGAAGATGCTCGACGGCGCGGGGAAGCAGAGCGAAGATATCCCTAATCCTCCGACTCTTCCTGACGATTCAGTCCCGTTCTAAAATAACGCTTTCCTTTCACCTTTTCAGGCCCGATTTCATGTTAAATATTTTCGATGGCTGTTATAATTAGGCTATCGAACCGGCTGGCTACCGGGTGTTATTCGAGTCAAAAACTCAAATTCTCATTAGAAAAAATGCTTACAAAAACCAATCATAGAAGGCTCAAAACCGGGGGCCAACACAAGATGGAGTTTCTAATGCTCCGTGAGGTCTTGTGCCCGGTTTTGAGCCTTTTTTTGTCGTGGGTGAATTAATGAAAAAGATCATCTGGACATTCGTATTGCGATGGATAGAACGGTGCTATGCAGGATCGTACAATGAAGGATCGAGCGAGGTTGTTGATTGCTGCATTTGCATCAAGGAGCACCTTAAAAATGAACACTGATATTCGGATCGCTGTATCATTTAAGGGCCATCGTAAGCGCAAGAAACTTGTCAAGATTATCGGACATGAGGGTGTTGGGTGTCTCATTGACCTTTGGCTCGGTGCTGCTATGAGCAATCCTAGCGGCATGCTATCAGCATGGGACGAGCATGATATAGCATTAGAGGCAGGGTGGGACGGCGAGCCGGAAGAATTCGTCAAGGCATTGATTGACTGCCGATTCCTCGAAAAAATGGAATGTGGGACATACAAGTTGCACGATTGGGAAGATCACCAGGGGTATGTAATCCACTCGAAAGAGAGAATAGAGAGGGCAAAGAGTGCAGCGCAAGCAAGGTGGAGTAAAAAAACACCACAGCAAAATCAAGAAGATGATGCTGCAAGCATGCCGTTAGCATGCGAAGAGCATACGGAATGCAATGCCCCGTCTCCTGCTCCTGCTCCTGCTCCTGCTCCTGCTCCTACTCCTACTCCTTTAGTAAAGAACACTGCCAAGAAAAAATTTGGTGAATTTAATAACGTCCTTTTGACCGACGAAGAGATGGAAAAACTAAAAGGGCGGTTCAATGGGACGTTGGCGGAAAAGATTGAAAGCCTATCAGCCTATATCGCCAGCAAGGGAGAAAAGTACAAGTCCCACTATGCAACCATTATCGCATGGGACAAGAAGGATAAGGTCAAGGCCGGGACAAGCGCAGTCAGGGCATCAGGGCCGATATTCGCTGACGGAATCCAAAGGAAAATACTATGACACCGGGAGAACTCAGCAGGCGTCTTGCAGATATGGTCGATTCCGTAGTTGAGCACTTACTCCCGAATGGCAAGCGTGAGGGTGGAAATTGGTGCGCCGGATCGGTAGGAGGCGAATCAGGGCAAAGTCTCCGGGTATGCCTCAAGGGGGCGAAGGCTGGAGTATGGACTGATTTTTCCAGCAACGAAAAGGGCGGCGACCTGCTCGACCTGTGGCAGAAATCCAAGGGCATCACGTTTGTTGAGGCAATCAAGGAAGCAAAGGCGTTTGCCGGGATAGACGATACCCCACCTGTCTTCTACTCGCCGAAACCCAAGAAAAGGCCGGTCGAGAAGCCGAAGTGCAAGAAACCTGCGGATACTGTCAAGTCATGGTTTGAGGGTCGGGGGATCACGCAGAGTACGCTGGACGCATATCGGATCGGACAGCAGGGAAACACCATCGTCTTCCCATTCCTGTCTCCAGCCGGCGAGATTGAGCTTGTGAAATACCGTGACCTCGACGCCGAAGAGAAATCCGGCAAGAAAAAAATCTGGTCAAATCCTGATCCTGAGTATCACCTGTTCGGCTGGCAGTCCATCGGCGACAACGATACAGAGGTTGTGGTGACAGAAGGTGAAATTGACTGCATGACCTACTATCAGCAGGGATTTCCCGCGCTATCAATCCCTCAAGGCGGTGGCGATGGAGAGAAACAGAAAGCATGGATTCAGCACGACTTTGAACGGTTGGAACGGTTCAAGCGGATTTACATCTCGATGGACATGGACGCGCCGGGACAGTCGGCAATCAAGCCGATAATCGATGCGCTTGGGGTCGAGCGGTGCCATGTGGTTGACCTGGGTGAGCACAAGGACGCGAACGAGGCCCACCTGAACGGTGAGGTTTTAACGCAGTTCATCGCTGCGGCAAAGACGAGAGACCCGGAAGAACTGAAGTTGCTGACTGCGTACCATAGCGAGATCATGGGAGAGTTCCGTGATACAGGGCTGATCGGAATGAAGCTCCCGTGGCCGAAGACGTACGCGAAAATCAGGTTGAGGCCAGCAGAGATATCCGTATGGGCCGGGATAAACAGCCATGGAAAATCAATAGCACTCAGCCATGTTGCGGTGGACGGGGTATCTCAGGGTGAACGGTTCTGTATTGCCAGCATGGAGATGAAGCCGCGCAAACTGGGCAGAAAGATGTATCAGCAGGTATGCGGGCATGACAATCCGAACGATGCAGAGGCACAGCAGATACTGCGTTTCTTGGGGGATCATGTGTGGATGTTCGAGGCATACGGCACGACCAAGGCAACGCGGATCCTTGAGATATTCGATTATGCGCGGAGACGGTACGGGGTGACTCAGTTCATCGTTGATTCGCTGGCAAAGTGCGGATTTTCAGAGGACGATTACAACGGGCAGAAAGGTTTTGTTGACACGTTGATGGAGTTTGCCGGTAAACATAACGTCCATGTGCATCTCGTTGTCCATGTTCGCAAGGGGCCGGGAGAAGGCACGGTTCCGGGCAAATTCGATATCAAGGGAACCGGGGCGATTACCGACATGGTGGACAATTCGATGATCGTCTGGAGAAACAAGGCGCGGGAGAAGGCTATTGAATCAGGACTGATGAACACCGAGACGGATATGGTCTTGAGTGTGGTGAAGCAACGGGAGACAGGTGAAGAGCCTGTTATCGGACTGTACTTCCATAAGCCTTCATGCCAGTTCATCGACTTTGAAGACTCGCCGCCTAAGCAATATTTATTTTAATTTTAAGGGGAAATCATGACAAAGGACGAAGCAATTAGACACATCATGTGCGAACTGGCCAGGGCTGAAGATATCTACCCGGCATGGCCAACCGACCAAATCCATGCTGTTGCCGTAATGGTTGAAGAGGCTGGAGAGTCGATGCAGGCGGCGCTGGACTGCACGTATTCTGACGGGACAATCAAACACCTGCGGGAAGAGTTGGTACAGACCGGGGCCATGGTGGTCCGATGTTTGATCAATCTGGGGGATGGGATATGAGCGATATGAGAGGATCAGTTCTGGCAGAAGCGGCGGACGTAATCAACGGAGAGCGGCAGGACGTGTA
>Ga0209319_1002480_pt1 | contig 11559 bp, 9 predicted proteins | sample RifGroE2_FD_184000 | JGI IMG/M metagenome (GOLD analysis project Ga0209319, IMG submission 184000) | Groundwater microbial communities from Rifle, Colorado - Groundwater E2 (SPAdes) (version 2) | ecosystem: Environmental > Aquatic > Deep subsurface > Groundwater | place: Rifle, Colorado, United...
CTTTTTAGCCATCTCTGAAACTACAGCAAATATCCTAGCTGCATTCTCATCAGATATTTCAAATATATTTTCTACATGCTCTTTAGGTATAACAAGCATATGACCACTCGTTGCTGGAAACTTATCTAGTATAACTTTAAACTCGTTATCCTCATATACAGTAGTACTTGGTATTTCTCCCTTTGCTATCTTACAAAATATGCACTCATCATTTTGCAAACAATCACCTTCCTTTTTATATACTATATTTTAGTATTATTATATTTAAAATATATCATACTAAGTAAATTTTTTCAAGTGATTTTTTAAATATTTTTTCATTTCACCATTCTATCTCTCACCAAAGTCTGCACCAATTCTCCCTGTACATTTATTTCATACAATACATTGTCAAATAAATCTACGAATATGTTTTGTTTATCTAATTTTATATTTCCGTAAGCTCCGCCATGTGCTAGTGGCCAGATGTTTTCTTTGAATATTAAAAACACTCCTTCATTATTGCTATACACGCTATGTGGTGAGGTATCTATTATTGTTTTTTCTTCTACTACTTCCTTCCCTCTAACCTTTAATATCTTATTCGGAAAGTCTATTGGGGTTATGTAAAAATTATCCTCGTTGTCTCTTCCTAGTAATTCAAACTTCTTATACTTTTTAGTTCTAAATAGGCTTTTACTTATGTATATGTTATTTTTATCGTCTTCTACAATGAGCTTATCTTCATTATTTAGGAGTACCATCTTTTTGTATATCTTTCCCGACTGGTATTTGGTGTTCTTTTTCATTATATTGATTCTATAAATATTATTAATCAGCTTATCGTCCTGTAATGACTCTACATTTACGTATATTAGATTAGTTAAGCTTGAATATTCTACTTGCTTTATTTTTATAAAATGAGATATATTCATTTCTATCTGTTCTGTTTTCTCATCAGTATCTACGGCATATGTTTTTATAAGCAACAACTGATTAGCAAGTAGCGACTCTACATCTGCTATATCATCTTCCTCCACTGTATTTTCTTCCTCAATTGTTGTTACATGTATTGGCTTTTCATCGTCAAGATTTTCTTCATCTATTATTTTATGTGTTTCTTCTTTTACCTTTACTTTTTTCTCTTGTATTTCTTTATTCTTCAAAATAAAATACAGTATTATATTTCTATCATTTACAAAGAAAGAAGTTGTTATCGGTCCGTCTTCCTTTATTTGTTTTATCAATTTTCCTGTGCATAAATCTTTTATATTTATAGTTCCACTGCTTATATATGACATATAGTTATGATCATATGAAAACGATATATTCCTTGCGTTTTGAGGAACTAATACATGTTGTTTTCGTAATAGAGCCTCTGGAATGTACTCCTTGTTTTCTATATATTTAACATTAGTTGCTTCATCTTTAAATAAATTAATATTTAAGTAAATAAGAACAGCAAACGTAAATATAGTACCTATGAGTGAATAAATAAGCAATAATTTTATTATATTAAGTTTTATCTTTATTTTCGGTATCTTTATTTTCGGTATGTTCATATTTAGCCTTCCTTTTATTTTATAATAAATGCAGTTGGAATACTGCGTTCTCCTAGTATATCTGATGGTTTATTTATTAGCTTTTCTTGGTATACCATTGTAGTCGATGAGCCTCCATCTAGATTTGATGCATTATATGCTCCGTATTCAAGAAGTATATTTTGGACATCCTTTAGTGTAGCCCCTAAGCTATGCTCGCTTCGTCCATCAATAACTAGCAATAATACCTTACCATCCTGAGTTTGCCCTATTGCAGTACGGGGATTTATGCCCATTCCACCATTTCCCTTTTTTATCATGGTTTTTCCATTTATTATAAGTGGTGGGCCAAACGAAACAGCATCCCGTATATTTCTCTCTAGTATATCCTTTTCTTTCATATTAGTACCAATAACTAGCTTATCATCTTTATCGAAGCCTACCATAGTATATCCCATTGTACTTTCTTGATACTTTATTTTTCCACCTTCAACGATTATGCCATTTGGTTTTCCACCTGTACCAGTCAAATTTGGGTCTCCAAATCCACCAGCATTTATTCCCCCTATTGCACCGTAGTTTTTTACAATACTGCTAAGAGTCATTCCACCTTTACCCAGATTTTTAGATGAACCTACACCTATCCTTTTTGGATTACTTACTATCAGCATTTGCCCTTTAAACCTTTCACTGCTTATCTCTATCAGTTTTATTTCATTGTTCGACGGATTTTCATTCACTTTAACATTATTTAAATCCTCTTTTTCATCTTCAAAATTAAAACTAGTTTTAAGTAATATTGCATCTATTTCTTCCTTACTCACAATGCTAGTTGCCAAGCACTGATGAAAAGTAGCCATCGCCGTAGTTACATAATTTTCCTTTATATTAGTCATTGGTCCATGAAAAACAAGCATAAACGCAAGTATGCCGCAATAAACTACTTCAAACAAAATAAATCCAAACACATATAGTGCCCCTCTAATAATCTTCCCTCTCACTTCTCTCCCCCCACTCCTCACATTCCACCTCTCCTATTATACATCTAACTTTATTATTCGACAAGTATTTTTTTAAATATTGTATAAAAAAATAACAGATCATATAATCTGCCATTTTTGTTTATAGCTTATTCTTGTATATTAGGGTAATAGTTATGCTGTTTTAGCCAGTTGTTTGTGCTTTTGAAACTTTTATTATAATATAGATTAATTGATGTTTCCGATTTAGATTTAGGTTTGTATTTATATCTGCTTTCAGTTCCTTGGTTTGAGTCTTCCTGTATATATACATACTTTATAACATCCGATATACCCCCTGATAACATATGTGTATTATTCATTCGTTCATACGACATCTCTAACGTATCTTTTCTCATTACTTCTAGTAATTCTTGCATTTCTTCTTTTTTATCAATATATATCTTACTTTCACTACCATCTATTGATATTTCTATCTTACTAATATTTTCTACATTTTCATCTCTAAATACCTCATATACCTGTTTTTTATATTCTTGTGATCCTAAAATTATTTTTTCTAAATTTTCTATAGCGTTCTGTTCTTCTTCCGTATAATCTATTATATATTCTCTATACATTATTTTACCATTTTTAAGTTTATACCCTAAATTTATATTTGCACCTATAGATCTATATTTTTTAGATAATTTCTCAGATAATATAAGTCTATGCATAGCAAGTATAGCTTCCTTATTTAACTTTTCTCTTAAAACTACTTGCACACCATAGTTATTTATCTGATCATAATATACTTCGTCTACATTTGATATATCTGGTACTCGACTCTCAAATCCCGATATATCCATTTTTATACCAACAAATATAATTACCATAACAACAACATATGCACTATATCCTTTGTATGAGTCTAATACCCTTACCGATTTTCTTATTAACATTTCTGCTAAAAAATATGCTATAACTGATGTTATCACATAAGCTGATATCATATATTCAATGCTGTCATTAAACATCAAAAATACAATCAAACCAATCAAAATCATAAAACAGAAGGTTATTCCATATTTAACTATCGGATTTAGCTTTCTAAATACTACTACATCTCCTGTTTTTTCTACTTTCCTTACTTTATATATGAAATATGATGCTATAATTATTACAATTGCAGCTATTATATAAATTAAATAAAGATTTTCTGTTATATTTTTTTCCCTTATATCTACTGAACCTAACATAAATATCTGTGGTAGTATGGATATTTTCATTACAATCGAATTTTCTATTGTACTTTCTTTAAATGTATATCCAAGTACAAATATCTTAAGAGTAAATTGTATTAACATATATATACCGACAGGAAATAACATAAATATATATGTAAATATCGTTTGCATAAGCCCAGTTCCTATAATCGTTCCTATCATAACAGTTAATGCAAATGTTATAAATTCTAACGCAAATGTTATATATACCCAATTTACTACTTCAGTGCCTAGCTGATTAAAAGTACTTACTCCTAATATAGATAACATTCCTATTAAATTTATGATTATAGGTACTACTAATAGTATAATCCCTGCTACAATATTTGTTGTAAATATTTGTTTTCTCTCTATTGGCATACTATGTATATGTATGTTTTGCGATTTATTTTGCATAAATTTAGTAATACCTATCCCTAATATAACAGGTACTACGCATAATATAAGTGTTTGCAGTCCTCCAAAATCAAACTGTAAAATGTTTTTTATTGTATCCAGGTTGTCATAATATGACATTTTCGCTGCCATCATAGGCATCAGTATAAAAAGAAATAAGAGTGCAAAATTCAGTATCGAAACCCACATATTTAGTTTTAGAGTGCTCTTAAATATTGCCTTGTTAAATAGTTTGATTTTTGATTGCATAGCCTAATCCCTCCATTTCATGTATAAATACTTCCTCTAGCGTTAAGTTCAATTTATCTAGCACTACCGGATTGTATTCATTCATCTTTTGTTCTATTCCCTTCCAATCCCCTTTTACAACTATAACACTAATAGTACCCATCTTTTCTTTACTTATAACATTTAGCCAGCCTATAAGCTCATCTTCAAGCTCTGGCTTCTCTAATACATACTGTATTTTATGCACATCCTGAGTCAAATCCTCTATGCTTCTTTCTATTACAGACTTTCCTTTGTCAAGAATCAATATAGTGTCGCACATATTTTCGAGCTCCTTTAGGTTATGCGATGATATTATTACTGTCATTTCCCTCTTGGCAACATCATCTATTACAACATTCCACAGTTTCCTTCGTGCTATAGGGTCGAGCCCATCTATCGGCTCATCCATGATAAGTATCTCTGGAGTTTTGCTTAATGCAAAGCAAAATGCAACCTGCTTTTTCATCCCCTTTGATAGCTTTGTAATTCTCTTTTTATCATCTATATCGAAAATTTCTTTCAGCTTCTTATACCTATCATCATCCCAGCTTTTATACATTTCCTTGTAAAAGCCTGCCATATTTTTTATTGTATATTGAGGATACGCATATATTTCATCTTGCATGTATGCCATGCTTTGTTTTTGGTCTGCATTGTCGTATATATTTTTCTCGTTAATGACTATCTCTCCACTATCTTGCCTGTATACTCCTACTAGGTGATTTAGTAATGTAGTCTTGCCCGAACCATTTGGTCCTATGATTCCATAGATAGAGCCTTTTTTTACGTTCATATTTATACCGTTTAGTATTACATCATCATCAAATTTCTTAGTTAAACTTTTAACAACTATCATTTCTCATCAACTCCTTCTTTTATTTTATACTCAATATGCACACCTAAATTTTCTAGCCTACCAATAACAACTTTAAGCTTACCTATTTCATCTTTTATTTGATCTTCTTTTATTAAATCAAGCTTTTCTGAAACAAAACTTCCTTTACCCGTCACACTATATATATACCCATTTTCCTCTAATATTCTATATGCTCGTTGAACTGTATTCGGGTTAATAGTTAGATTTGAAGCTAGATCCCTTACTGTCGGCATTTGTTCGTTTGGCTTTAGTACATTCTTTACTATCAAATTTTTAATCTTATCCACTAGCTGCTCATATATCGGAGCCCTACTTTCATAATCAATCTGCAACAATTAAAACACCTCCTGTATAATTGTATTATTTAAATTAGTACAATTATACAGGAGATTGAATTTTTTGTCAATAGTAATTATAAAATTTTCAATTTTTTATTAACATCTCATACGCCCTTTGTGCTTCGTATTTTATTTTCTCCTCGTCCATTGCAATCATCTCTTTATTTCTCATCACTATCTTGCCGTCTATTATTACAGTCTCCACATCCTCTGCATTTCCTGAGTATACTATTTGCGAGTTTATATTTGTTCGTGGATAATAGTAGGTTTTATTTGCGTCAAGTATTATTAGGTCTGCTTTATACCCTTCTTTTATCTGTCCTAGCTTTTCAAAACCTAATGCTTTCGCACCATTTACTGTAGCAATCTTTAAAGCTAAATCTGCTGGGATCACTGTCGGGTCATAGGTACTGACCTTTTGCAAATATGATGCAAGACGTAGTTCCTTTAGCATATCTAGGTTATTGTTACTTCCTGTTCCATCTGTTCCTAAGCATACGTTTACACCTGCTTCTATCAGCTTGGTTATAGGTGCTATGCCACTTGCAAGCTTCATATTACTAGCAGGGTTGTGTACCACACTTACATTATACTTTTTTAATATTTCTATATCATCATCCGTTATATGTACGCAATGTGCCGCTATAACTTTATTTTCAAACAAACCAAGACTTTCTAGATATTTAACAGGAGTCACTCCATGCTCTTTTATGCAGTCAGAAACTTCTTTTTTTGTTTCTGATATGTGGATGTGTATTGGTAGGTTAAATTCATGTGCTAGTTTTATCGCACTTTGTATTTTTTCTTTGCTAAATGTATATATTGAATGTATATAACTCATAAATTTTATATCTTTATTATCTTCATATTTAATGATAAGGTCTTTAATTTCTTCATAGTCATAATCTAATTCTTTGGCTCCACATACAACAGTCCTAATATTTGAAGCTATCCCTGCTTTTAATGATTCTTCAGCATAAAAATACATATCATTAAATGTAGTTGTCCCTGTTTTTATCATTTCTAACATCGCAAGTTTACTTCCTATATAGCACATTTCTTTAGTCAGATTAGATTCTATCGGGAGTATATTATCAAATAACCATTCCTGCAAATTCATATCATCGGCGTAATTTCTAAGTAGCGTCATCGGTGTATGTGTATGACAGTTTATAAAACCTGGCATGATAATTTTATTAGTACAATCTATTACTTCATCAAAATCATTTTCTTTAGTTTTGAATTTTTGTGATGCCGACATTATACTTTTTATAATATCATCCTTTATTAGTATATCATACCCCTTTAAAACTTCATTATGTTCATTAACTGTAACAACGTCTGCATTTTTAAGTAATATTTTCATGTATGCACCTCTCTCCCGACCAAATCAAATCCCCTAAATATATTAATATAGATTCTATTTTATACTATTAAACACAATTTGACAAGCATTTTCACAGAAATTTTAGCTTTAACTAGTAGATTATTTGTTATTGTAAACAAAAAACACCTTTCGGTGTTCTTTCACTAATAATTACGTGACAATTGCCACGGACACAAATGTTTTAACTATGTTTAGTATCTCACATTTATATCTTAAATTCTGACCTCTTCTCATTACATACTCATTCCATCTTCCATTTCCTCACTTATCTCAGGTACTACTCTAGACACTACTTCTTGTCTATCCACTCTTTTCGGTGGAGTACGGTTTGTACGACTCATATTTCCTTGATTCATTTCAATTTTTTCTTCATCTTCGCTCATTAATAATAAGGTTTCTGCCATTTTCTTTACCATAGTAGTAGATGTTAATCTATTAGAATCAGCTATATTTAATAAATCCATCGGGTTTTCTAATATAGCTCCCGTATTTCCTTCCACAGCGTATAATTCATCCATTGCAAAGCATTTTTCTGGGTCTTGTTGGATTTGATTTATCAGATTTCCAATGTTTTTAATCTTATTAAGCGAAATTCTAGACTGTAGTTTCCCATTAACTAATGAAATAGTACCAGAAACACTTTCATCTACAACTCTAATGCTTATCATATAATTGATGTTATTTGTGTCTTCTACATTATATTTAGCTTCTGCTCTATAATGTTGTTGTCCCGGTTTCTTTATTTCTCTGGTTTCAGTAACATTTCCATCTCCGTCAATCTCAACTGTGAATTTCATTGTCTCTTTATTTTTATCTTTTCCTTTTTCAATAGATAACACTTCATCCGTAGTAGCATCTTTAAATTTTGTCCTCGAATACTCACAAGTTCTCTCACCGTCAGTGGACTTATATTTATTTCGACCAACTTTTACTTCAGCTTGAACTTTATCATTACTAATAGACAATTTATTCCTTACAATTCTACCCTCATCATCAGTAGTTACTATCAACTTTTGTTCTGGATTATCATATTGTTTTATGTGATATTCAGTACCTTTATCTGTTTCCTTAATATCTATTATTTCTGTGCTATATTCCATATTATTTTTTGTTTTTTCCATTCTTCCTAATATCTGATATAAATCCAACAAAGGTGTCAGCTCTCCATCATTATTTTTAATTAATACACTACTTCTACCCTTATTTACATAAACTTTTGCCATTTTTATCTCCCCCTCGTAACTTTTTTATGCTTGTATTATATACCATATTTTTACATTGGTCAATAGTTTTGGAAGAATTTTTTGTAAATAAATGTAATAGGTCAATTAATTTTATTCCCTTTACTAATCTTCATCCCTCACAAAACCTGTCTCCCTACCAAATCATATCCCCTAGCTTCTGTTATCTCCACCTTCACAAACTCTCCTGCCATTAGCTCATTTTCAGATTCAAAAAAGATAAGACCGTCTACCTCGGGTGCATCCCTATAGGTTCTTCCTATATATATATCCTCATTTGGCAATTTTCCTTCTACTATCACCTCAAAAACCTGACTAATAAAGTTTTTTGACTTGCTTTCTATTATATCTTCCTGTACCCCCATAAGATAATTCTTCCGCCTTTCCTTTTCTTTATCCAATACACCACCGTCTAGCTTAGCTGCTGGCGTGTCCTCTTCTTCTGAATAAGTAAAAAACCCTAGCCTGTCAAATTGTGCTTCATTTATAAATTTCTTTAACTCCTCTACGTGTTCCTTTGTTTCTCCGGGAAAACCTACTATAAATGTAGTTCTAATTGTCATTTCAGGTATTTTTGACCTAATATTTTTTATAAGCTTTTGGATATCCTCTTTTGTATTCTTCCTTCCCATTCTTTTAAGTATATCATCACTTATATGTTGAAGTGGCATATCTATATATTTGCATATCTTATCTTCTATTTTAATAGTTTCTATAAGCTCGTCCGTAATCCTTTCTGGATAACAGTAAAGAAGTCTTATCCATTTTAATTCTTCAATTTTACAAAGTTCCTTAAGTAACTCAGGAAGCTTATATTCATCATATAAATCCACACCATAACTCGTAACATCCTGTGCTACAAGTATAAGCTCCTTTACGCCACTCTCTGCCAATTCCTTAGCTTCATTTATAAGACTCTCCATACTTCTGCTCCTGTAGCTCCCTCTTAGCTTTGGTATTATGCAATATGTACAACGGTTGTAGCAACCTTCTGCAATCTTTAAAAACTCATAATACCCAACCGTTGTTATAATCCTTTTATTTTCCTCACACTCTCTTTTGTTAATATCATTTATGCATTTTACTTTTTCTCCGTTTAAAGTTCTTTCTATTACATTCACTATCTCGTTATAAGCTGTAGTACCTACTACTCCGTCAACCTCAGGTAGCTCTTTAAATATATCATCTTTGTACCTTTGTGCCAAACATCCTGTAATAATCAAACTTTTACATTTTCCTGACGACTTATAGCTTCCAAGCTCTATTATATTTTCGATACTTTCCTCTTTCGCATCATGAATAAAAGCACACGTATTTATAACCAACACATCTGCCTCTCGCTCGTCCTGTACAATCTCATACCCCGCTTCAGTTATATGCCAAAGCATGACCTCACTATCAACCAAATTTTTATCACACCCAAGTGACACAAATGCAACCTTTTCTTTCATGAATTTACCTCCGTTTCCTTCTAAAATTTTATATCATCTCCACTATCGTCACTCCCAAATCTCCTTCTCCATAAGCACCTGTCCTATACAACTTTACCCGTCTATCTGATTTTAAGTATTCCTGTATCGCTTTTCTCAGTACCCCCGTACCTTTTCCATGTACAACCCTTATTGTTTCTGCATTTGATAGGCTTGTATCATCTAAAAATTTATCAAGCTCATAAAGTGCGTCCCCTACATGCTTTCCTATTAGATTTATCTCCGGCATTAGGCTTTGTATTTTTTCTCTACTTATAGTACTCGTATTCAATTTTTCGTATTTTTTCTTTATAGTTTCCTTATTATTGTCGTTTACCAAAAATATATTTCTTATATTTACTTTTACCTTTATTATACCTATTTGCACTTGCATTTCTCCTTTGTTATCAGGCAATGTTACCACGGTTCCCTTTTGGTCAAAGGTTGATACAAATACTGTCTCTCCAAGTTTTATATTCATTGGCGGTTTTGAGTTTATCTTTTTACTTTCTAAAAAGCTTGCTGTCATTTCATTTTGAATATTTTTTGCCTTACTTGATATTTTTTGCCTTATATCTTGTATATCCCTTTGCTCTAAGACCGTCTTTGCATTTTTTGCAGCTTCTGTTAGTTCTTTCATCAATTCATCAGCCTCATATTTTGCAGTGTTGTAAATTTCAAGTGCCTTATCCTTTGCTTCCCTCATTATTTTTTCCTTTTGGTTACTTAATTTATTTTTCTGTTCTTCTAAATCTTCTTTAAGCTTTTGCATTTCGTGACGCAAATCCTCTACAAGATTTTTTTCATTTTCAACTTCTCTTTTTTCTATCTCAAGTTTCGTTATTACATCTTCTATTTTTATATTTTCTTGTTTTATCAGTTCTTGTGAAGCATTTATTATGTCTTCCTTTAGCCCAAGTCTTTTAGCTATTGAGAATGCATTACTTTTGCCAGGAACACCTATCAAAATTTTATATGTTGGGCTTAGTGTAGCAATATCAAATTCGCAGCTTGCATTCTCTACCTCATTTTCATCTATTGCATACATTTTCAGTTCACTGTAGTGAGTCGTTGCGACAGTTCTTATCTTTGACTCCCTCATTTTTTTAAGTATAGCCATGGCAAGTGCTGCCCCTTCTACAGGGTCTGTACCTGCTCCAAGCTCATCAAATAATACAAGTGATTTCTCTGTGACATTTTCAAGTATGTTAACTATATTTTTCATATGCGACGAGAAAGTACTGAGCGATTGCTCTATACTCTGCTCGTCTCCAATATCTGCAAATATTTGATCAAACATACATAACTCCGAATCATCGAATGCTGGTATATGAAGTCCTGATTGCCCCATAAGTGCAAAAAGCCCTACTGTTTTTAGTGTTACAGTTTTACCTCCTGTATTAGGTCCCGTTATGATAAGAGTAGTGAAGTCTTTACCTAGATATATGTCAACAGGAACAACATCCTCCTTCTTTATAATAGGGTGCCTAGCCTTTTTTATATTCAGATATAACTTATCATTATAAACCGGTTCTGATCCCTGCATGTCCCTTGATAGCTTAGCCCGTGCAAATATAATGTCTATTTGAGTTAGTAGCTCTAAATCTAACTTTACCACATCTATATTTTCACGAACTAAATTAGTCAATTCTCTAAGTATTTTTTCTATTTCTTCCTGCTCCTTTATTTCTAAATCCCTTATTTTATTATTTAGCTCTACTACGGCAATAGGCTCTATAAATAAAGTTGAGCCTGTAGCTGATTGATCGTGCACTATCCCTTTGAACTGATGTCTAAACTCCTGCTTTATAGGTAC
>Ga0209319_1002481_pt1 | contig 11553 bp, 13 predicted proteins | sample RifGroE2_FD_184000 | JGI IMG/M metagenome (GOLD analysis project Ga0209319, IMG submission 184000) | Groundwater microbial communities from Rifle, Colorado - Groundwater E2 (SPAdes) (version 2) | ecosystem: Environmental > Aquatic > Deep subsurface > Groundwater | place: Rifle, Colorado, United...
TTAAAACACAGTTGGCCATATTACGATTGATCCTGACTTGATTGTTTTTGAAAAAGTAATAGACAATTTCCGCTGTGGCAGAAATTTTTGTATCTCTGATTTCTAAATTGGCATAATCACTGATTTTTGGATGATGGTCAAACTCGATTACAAATTGATTTGCTTGTCTTTTACTGATCTCCTCGGCCAAATTGGATCTACTGACACTGCCACAGTCCAGAATAATAATCAAATCAAAGCTGCTAAAATTTGCCAACTGATCCCCTGGCTGTTTATTCATTTTCGCATCAAAGTTTATCAGCTCGATGTTGGGTAAAAAATTAAAAGTCTTAGCCGGTTCGTCCTGGCTATAGGCAAAAAAGCTTTTGTTGTTTATTTTCATAAATTCAATCATCGCGCATAGACTGGACAAGGCATCGCCATCCGGCCGTTGGTGGGTTACCAAAAGAATGTTTTGCGCCTTCATGATCTTATTGAAAGCCTGTTTATATAGATTTATCGTTTGTTCGTTCATGTATTTAATTTTACAGCGATTTTTCAGACTATCATAGCTTTTTATCTCTGGCAAGGGGATAATGCTGTATCTTAAATATCAAAAAACAATCCTTTTAGGATTGTTCTTTTGCTTTATCTATTTCTTCTTGATCTTCTCTTAGTATTCTTTCAATTTCTGCGGCCTTGGCTTCGGTGAAGTCGGCGGTCCAATGTAATTTTGGTACTTGCCGCAGTCGAGTCTTTTTTATAATTGCTTGAGAAAAAGCACGGCTGTGCTGGTTCAATTCCTTCAGTGCCGTACCGGTGAATTTTTCTGGCAAAACGGAAACCCCGATTTTCGCTTGGCGCAAATCGGGAGAGCAGTCTACATAGGCGATAGTAATCAAGCCATGATCCAAGTTGATATGTTGAGCGATCAAGTTGGCCAATTCCGCCATCAAGAGTTCATTTATTTGTTCAGTTCGGGACATATGAGTACAATTTCTAATTTTCAATTTTCAAACAATGACTAAATAATTTAATTTTTCAATGGGGATTGTTTGAGTAATTGAAAAATTTAAAATTGTTTAGAAATTAGAAATTGAAAATTTAGAAATTAAAAAGTGTTTTATTAAGGAATCAAGAAAAGGGTATAAGTTTTCATTGAGAATAACTATTATAACTTTTTCACAACCTTCTCTTCTTTATAAAAAATCAAAATATCACTTTCTTTGATTGGTGCGACTTTGATTTTCATGCCGCAATCTTGGCCCTCGTCAACCATAGTGACTGCTTCTTTGCCGGATTTTAATTCGAGTAAATTTCCTTGGTCAACAATCTTGCCGCCTCGTTCTACTTCAAAGAAACTGTCTTTTTCCAGTTGCCCGGTCAGTACTCTACCACCCACAATTTGCTCATTCAGATCAGAACGGAAAATTGCCTTAACTACTAGTTTGCCTAACTCAACTTTTTTAACTTCCGGCTCAAGTAATGCTTGAAGTTGTTGTTTGACGTCGTCAATCAAGTCATAGATGATGCGATAGGTTTTGATGGTAATTTTCTTTTCTCTGGCGATTTCTTCGGCTTTAGGAATAGCTTTTACATTAAAACCGAGAATCTGCGCTTTCATGCTTTCAGCTCGCGCTACATCACCTTCAATGATGTTGCCAAGCCCTTTGTAAATGATATCCGCTTTAACTTCTATGTTACCGATTTTTTCTAGAGATTCTTGAATCGCTTCAATTGAGCCGAATACATCACTCTTGATGATCAGATTGATTTTCTTGACCGTGCTTTCGTCTTGAGCAGTATATTTGGTTTCGGTTTTTTGCAAACCGCTTTTCATTTTCCTGATTTTTATTTTTTCGCCATCGCCGGTCTCCAATAAGTCACCGACATCAGGAGTTATTTTTAAACCGATAATTTTTACCGGTACAGACGGTTCTGCTTGGCTGATATTCTCACCGCGATAATTTTTCAAACTTTTTACCTTGCCATAGATCTGACCATTGAAAATCAATTGGTCACCGATTCGCAAGGTGCCGTTTTGGATTAAAACAGTAGCAACCGGACCTTCGCCTTTATCGATTTTTGAATCGACAACTGTGCCAGCGGCAGTAGCCAACGGGTTAGACATGATATTTTCTGTTTCCATATCTGCAGTCAACAAAATCATATCTAAAAGATCCTCAATACCGGTGCCGACCTTGGCAGAGATGGGCACGCAGATAGTTTTTCCGCCCCAGTCTTCCGGAGTAATATTCAGTTGAGTTGACAATTCCTGTTTAGTTTTATTGATGTCAGCTTCCGGTTTATCAATTTTATTTATTGCTACGATGAAAGGCAGCTTAGCGGCTTCGATAATGCGGTAAGCTTCAATTGTTTGCGGCTTTACACCATCGTCAGCAGCTACAACCAGGACGGCGATGTCGGCTACTTTGGCACCACGGCTTCGCATGGCTGTAAAAGCTTCATGGCCGGGAGTATCAATAAAGGTTAAGATTTTATTTTTTCTGGTCACTTGGTAGGCACCGATGTGTTGGGTGATGCCGCCCGCTTCACCTGCGACTACATCGGTAGTTCTAATTGCGTCCAACAATTTGGTTTTACCATGGTCAACATGACCCATGACCACGATAACCGGCGGGCGGCTTTCCATTTTTTCTTCTTTTTTCAAAATTTCACTCAGTTTATCTACTTCAGTTGTGCTAGTTTCTTCTGATTCATTTTCCGGAATAATTTCTAGGCCCAAATCAGAGCCGATGATTGAGGCAGTTTCAAAATCAATTTTTTCATTCAGGGAGGCAAAAATGCTATTTTTCATCAATTCAGCCAAAATGCGATTAATTGGCAAACCTGCAAGAGTGGCAAAATCGCGAACATTGATAAAAGCGGGAATTTTAACTTCTTTTTTTACAATCGGGCCAGCATTCAAATCAATTTCTTGTTTAGCTTTTGCTTGTTCCGCCATTTGCAACCTTTTGTATAATATTGGCCACTGGTTGATAATCTTGCTCGCAGTGCGATTGTCTACTTTGATAGCTTTTTGGCCGATATGAAAACCCATGAGCGGCAGTTTATCACGCAGCTCTTGAGGAGTAATTTTTAAAATTCTGGCTAGTTCGGTTAGATTCATAAATGGTTGTTGTAATAAAAAGCTTTTTGAAAAATTAAATCTGAAATAATAAAAAAATAAAATTGTTAAATTGTTATATTATTATATTGTTCTTAATTTTAGCAATATAACAGTATAACAATTTAGCAATGAAAAATTAGTTAAAACCACCAAGTCGCATTACAGATTTAATCTTAAAAAGAGAATTAAGTATTTAAATTTGCTTTAAATTTACAATAAAAAGAGGAATTAGTCAATGTTTAAGCACTGTGGTAAAATGTTTATAATTCTATTATTAATCTAAACAATGAAATTATCAGTAATCATACCAGTTTTTAACGAAGAAAAGACAATCGAAGAAATTCTCTCCAGGGTGAAAGAAGTTCCGCTTGAAAAAGAAATCATTATTGTTGATGACGGCTCTTTTGATGAGACTAGGAATATCTTAAAAAGAATCGAGCAAGCAGGCGACAAAAACATTAAAATATTTTTTAGCGAAAAAAATCAAGGCAAAGGCATGGCGATCAGACATGGCATCAAGCTGGCAGAGGGTGATTTGGTGCTGATTCAGGATGCCGACCTCGAATATGATCCGATGGATTATCCAAGGTTGGTTCAGCCGATTATTAATGGGGAAAGCCAAGTGGTTTACGGTTCAAGAAATTTGTTGCCAAGCAATTCTTCTGGCAGGAAATTATATAAGTATGGTGGAGTGTTTTTGTCCGAGCTAGCCAACTTGCTTTACGGATTGAATATTACCGATGAAGCTACTTGTTATAAAGTCTTCACCGCCAAAGCGTTAAAAAGTCTTGATTTGCGCTGCAAGCAGTTTGAGTTCTGTCCCGAAGTCACCGCTAAACTAGCCAAACGCGGCTACAATTTTATTGAAGTGCCGATCAACTATTATCCGCGCAACCATGATCAAGGCAAAAAATTGAAACTGCGAGACGGCTTCAAGGCGGTCTGGACGCTGATAAAGTATCGGTTTGTGGGTTGATTCTGTGTCATCCCAGCGAATGCTGGGATCCATTCAAAACTACAAGCATGGATTCCGGACTTCCCCCGGGTCAAGCCCGGGGTCCATCCGGAATGACACGAATCCCTCTTGTGTCATCCTCGCGAATGCGGGGATCCAGTGGGGGGAAGTGCTATAAATAACCCAAAAATCATTCTAGAAATAACTTGTCAGAATTTCCGCCTTAAACACAAGCCCTTCCTATTATCCTGTTTTACAACACTATAACCCATGCAAAACATTCTCAAAAAAATCATCCCATACATTCTAATCTTCAGCTTCTTTTTTGCTATTCTTTTTTCTGTCCATTTGTCTAAAGAAGGTTTTTGGTCAACCGATGATCCGTATTATCACGCCAAGCATGGTCAACTGATGGCGGAGACGGGCGACCTAACCTTGGTAAAAGCTTGGATGCCTTTTCATTTCTTGGGCTATGCGCCTACCGATCCCTGGTGGGGTTTCCACGTTTTGTCTGCAGGCTTCATTAAAATGTTCGGAGTTTTTATCGGCATGAAAGTTTACATCACTATTTTGGCCAGTTTGATTTTTACCCTTTATTTTTTTATTCTCAAAGATTTTAAAATCAGCAAGCCTTTCACTTGGACTTTGCTGTTTTTTTCCTCATCTGCCTTTTTCCAGTATCGAATTTTCTTGGAAAGACCTTTATTACTGGCTCTTTCCGTTCTGCCATTGGCGGCCTGGCTGATTTATCGGCAAAAATATTTTTGGCTGTTCTTTCTGTCTTTGGTTTTTGCCTTGCTCTATAATTTAGCGCCACTGATTGTCTTTACTGCCGGAGTGTTCTTTTTAGTTGAGGCGTGTTTGGAGAAAGTTTATAATTTGAAACCGCTAATCGCTACCTCGGCCGGAGTTTTGGCAGGCATTATCCTCCATCCATACAGTTTGAATTATTTCTACGTGATGTTTGTCCATTTTTGGCAGGTTCTATACCTGCGGTTCACTGGCACAAACCTGAATATCGGCGGCGAGGTTCAGCTAAAAAATTTTTTTAATATTATTTCTGAAAATGCGATCGCTTTGCTGTTTTTCTTGATCAGTCTTGCCATCTTTTTTGCTTTTGTAAAAATCAGAAAAGACAAGCTTGCCTTCTTCTTATTCTTACTTAGCGGTTTTTGGTTTCTGGTTTCGCTCTTGGTCCCGCGCGCCGTTGATTTCTGGCTGCCTTTTGCCTGGTTGTTTATCGCAGTTATCTTGCCGGCGTTTACTCGTCTGCCAGAATATCAATTATTTTCGGGTTTTGTAAAAAGCAAAATAAATTTATCCGTTCTGAAATTTTTGGCTATTCCGGTTTTTTTGATTATTGTTTTTTATAATTTTTTTCAAATTTTTGATTATGTATACAAGGGCAATCATAGCAAAGACAGGGATATTTATTATCAGGAAGCGAGTGAATGGCTAAAACAGCACACCGCCCCCGAAGAGATAATCTTTTATAACGACTGGGGTCTCTGGCCCAGACTGTTCTTTTTTAATGACCACAACCGCTACATTGCCGGCATGGACCCTACTTTTCTTTACGAATATGACCAAAAATTGTTCTGGCTTTGGAAAAACATCTCCTATGACGGGATCTTTTGCGACCAAGCAGACGGCTGTCCTTTAAGCTCACCCAGAATGCGCCTTTCTGGCATAAAGTCGGTGATTCAGGAAAAATTCAACGCAAATTATATCTTGCTAGAAAAAAACAGAGGCATAAAATTTAAGGCTGTGCTTGAAAACAGGCACCAAGATTTTGACAAAGTTTTTGAAAACGAGACCTTGGTTGTCTACAGGGTTAAATAAAGTTTGGCGTTGATTCTGTTTTTATGCTAAAATATTGGTATTGTTAATCAACAAATTTTTTGTTGATAAATCATTTAATATTAACCTGCGCACTTTTGTGCCATCAGGAAGGGAGGTGAAATAATGAAAAAAATATCAAAGAAATTTATTACTATAGCAATGTTATTGCTTTTAATGGTCCCTGTTTTAGCTAGCGCTGAGCCTGTTAATCCTTTTGGAAAGGATGTAAATGGTACAGATTTAAAGGATCAGACTGGTATTACTTTAGGGCTTGGTGATAGAGATCCTCGCGCCATTGCTGCAACAGTGATCAACACCATGATGGGATTTTTAGGCATTATTGCAGTGGTTTTAATCTTGATTGGTGGTTTTAAATGGATGACTGCAGCCGGCAATGAAGAGAAAATCTCTGAGGCTAAAAAATTATTAGCCGCCGCTGCCATTGGTTTGATTATAATCTTGGCATCTTGGGGTATCGCCAACTTCGTCTTGACTTCAATTATGAACTCAACTGGCGCAAACGCAGTTTAGTTCAAAAATGTAGAGTTTCCCTTGCAACCGCAAGGACTACTCTGCATTACCATGGATATCAAACTTGTCCCCCTGATAATAGGGAATTAAAGGGGGTTTTGGTGTTTATGGTAATGCGGGATAAATATTATTCCCTAAATTCCCCTCTTGAGAGGGGTGACGCGATAGCGCCGGGGTGTGTTTTATTTAAATCTATGTCAAAATCTCTAAAAATCAAAAGCCTATTATTCATCTTTGTTTCTTTGTTGTTTGTGGGGAACGCCAATTTAGTGATGGCAGCTGACACGCCCGCGAAGGCTGGAGAATACGGAATAAGCGAAACTCTAAAGGTTGAGGGGTTAAAAACAAGTCTTACCGGGACAGATGTTGATATTAAACTTGGGCAAATCATCGGTTACCTTCTATCTTTCATCGGCTTAATCTTTTTAATTTTAGTAATCTACGGTGGATTTATGTGGATGACGGCAGGGGGTGATGCGGCAAAAGTTTCAAAGGCAATAGAACTGTTTACTCAGGCCTCGATAGGTTTGCTGTTGATTTCAGCCGCTTATGTAATTACTAAGTTTGTTGGGGATGTAGTAATAAAATAGAGATGAAAAAATTAAATTTAAAAAAAATTCTAGTATTTCTTTCTCTTTTATTATTTTTTTTCGGTTATAGTCATGTTTTTGCTGCAAATTTAGGAGGATTAGAAAAAACAGCCACTGAGGTGGGTTACACATCAGTCGCAAGTGGCAAGGCAGGTTCTGCTATTGCTACAAAAATTGGCGGAATAATAAATGCGGTTCTTGGCCTTATCAGTGTGATTTTCCTTACCTTAATTTTTATGGGTTCTTTTGACATTACTAGCGCAGGCGGTAATGAGGAGGCAGTAAAACGAGGCAGGTTAAGGATAAAAACTGGGGCAATTGGTATCTTAATTATTTTCTCTGCATTTTTAGTGTCTAAACTATTCTTATTCTTTTTGGCTGACGCCGCATTCAAGGCTAACGGAGGGATTAAATAAATGAAAAAGTTTTTAACAATTTATACCTTTTTGGTAGTTATATTTCTTGGAATTACGGTTTTTCAAACTGCTGCTGTTGCAAAATTGGGAGACTGGCAGAGCAAGCTTGATACTGGAGCAAGTGAAAGCTACAACACCGGAGAAGCTTCACCTAGCATCCCAAGGTATCTTGGCAAATTATACAAGTGGATTCCTATGTTGGGAATCACTTTTATTATTCAAATAGTTCTTGCAGGTTACGAATGGATGACGGCGGGTGGGGAGGCGGCAAAAGTAGAAGATGCAAGAAAGAGAATTTTACATGCAGTAATTGGAATATCAATTCTCTTGGGTCTTTATGTGATTTCCTATTTCTTGATTGATAGGCTGATATTTATAACAGGGTTTTAATTTTTTATGAAAAAGATAAGAACAATATTTTATTTTTTTATGACATTCTTGTCATTAATCCCTTTGCAAATCGCCAGCGCTTCGCCTTGGTCAATGCTTGAAGATGCAGGGAACTCGGCGCAATACAATACGACAGTCGGTATAGAGGATTACTATACGCTTGTCGGGCGTTTTATAAGCTTTTTTCTTTCGATAATAGGAATTATTTTTGTCTGTTTGTTTGTTTATGCGGGCTATACTTGGCTAATGGCAAGAGATAACGCACAAAGCGTTGATAAGGCAAAAGCATTGATGCAGAATTCAGTTATCGGACTATTAATAACACTTTCGGCCTATTCAATTGCTTGGTTTGTGCTTATCTATCTTTCAAAAGACCTTATATATTAAGATATTACAATTTATGAATACATTAATTAAAGTCTCTATCAAAATTGCATTATTATCAGTAATATTTTTCAGCTTTATTTCTACATCTTTCGTGGCGTTGGCTGAAGAAATGGGTCCGCCAAAACCAAACTCCGTTGAATTAAAAGATAATCTAAGGGCACTAGGTGATACGGCTGGCTATATTACTGAAGGCGTGGATGAATTTACTTTGGCAGAACAAATCGGTAAATATATCAGTGTCTTTTTAAGTATTTTGGGTATAATTTTTATTATATTAGTAATATATGCTGGCTATAATTGGATGACTGCAATGGGCGATTCAGGAAAAGCAGATAAAGCAAAAGATACTTTATGGAGGGCAGTGATAGGTTTAATAATTATTGTGGGTACTTATGCCATTTGGGAATTTATTTTAATAAGAGTTTTGGCTACGTAAAATAAAAAAATGAAATACTTATATCAAAAATATTTTATATCGATCTTGTTGCTAACTTCTATGCTTATTGGGCATATTGCATTTTCTCAAGCTATTTTAGACCCCAAGGCTTTAGGTGGCATGGAAAATCAAACGTCGAATTTAAGGGATAGAGCTGGCTATACAAGCACAGGGGAAGCAGCTCTAGGGAATATTGTTGCGGCAGTAATTAAAGCCTTTATTGCTTTACTCGGTATAATATTTGTAATCTTAATAATTTACGCCGGTTACAATTGGATGACAGCAGGTGGTGATGAGGCGAAAGTAACCAAGGCAAAAGATACGCTTCAGAGAGCAGTTATCGGTTTGATAATTATTGTAGCGGCTTATTCTATTACCTATTTTGTATTTGAAAAGCTTGATAATATAGATACGGGAGGTGGAGGAGGTCTTGGTTCTAGCGGATAATGGATTTAAAAAAAAACAACAGGCGCTTCCAGGGAAGCGCCTTTTTTTGTCCGCTAGTAGTCATCGTAATAGATATACCAGTGGACTTTCTTGCTCATGTAGTCCTTTGTCTGTGCTCCTACCGTAAAAATGGTGGTTCCAAGGAGTCGACCGCGGAAATATGCTTTTGCGGTGTATGTACCCTCGAGAAGATATTCTTCTACAACTCCTCCAGGCGGGACGAAGAATGCACGTTCTTCGGGGCCATTCGTGATAATGTAGTTTATTTTCCTGCGAGGGTCAAAGTTCTGGATGATACCTTTAAAACCTTGGACGACTCCGTTTTCGACTTTGACTTCCACCTGTTGAGCCTCAAGTTTTTTTAAGGCCAAGTCTCTGACCTTTTCCCGGTACTTAACGTCTTTGACTTCTCGGACGTCGCTGGCTGTCGCCAAGCCGTACCAGTTCTCCTCTTCGAGCTGTTTGGAGTTTCCGAATACCGCGCAGCCGTTGAGGGTTAAGGTTGTAAGGGCAAAGATACCGAAGACTACCATTTTAAAGAACTTTTTCATTGTTTGGCCCCTCCTATAAGGCCTGTTTTTCTTTGCCACCCAGCAGCAGCAGCGAAGGCGGGTTTGGTTTTTGTTTTATTTTCTCGCAAATATAAATAATTTGGGAATTTTATATCATATCATATTGTTGAGCTTATGTCAAGGAAGTCCGAACCTTATGTCAACAATAGTCTGGACTTAAAGCATTGACATTTTTGGGCGGCTGTGCTAGTGTATAGGATAATTTAAAAGTGTAAGTATAAAAAGATCTTATCAATATGGTAGGATCTTTTGCATTTTTAAACATAAAAAATTATGGACTTAACAGCCCAGTGTAAACTAAAGAACCGTAAGCACAAAGTATACATATACTTTTTGATGGTAGTATTGGCTTTTGATTATGTTTTATTTCCATTGCCAATATTAGCCAAAGAAGATGAAATTGATCAAATTTTTACGCCATTCGTGGCAGAAGCGGCAAGTATAGAGACGGCAGAAGATGGAGCAATAGCAACCCCAGTAGTTGACCAGCAGTGTTTTGATGGCCAATGTTCTACTGTTTTTGGCGAAGATAAAGCAAAAAACGCCGAAGAAGTAGTTGCAACAGCTAAAAAATCTGCAAAACAACCAGAACGTCAGAAAGCAGCGGGCAAGAACGGAGGCTTTCACTCAATGACCGCCTACACCTCTGAGGTGGCGCAGACTGACAGTTCGCCTTGTATCACTGCAAACGGTTTCAATGTTTGTAAACACGGCGTAGAGGACACCATAGCGGCTAATTTCTTGAAGTTTGGAACCAAGGTAAAAATACCGGAATTGTTCGGAGATCGAGTGTTCATAGTACGAGACAGGATGAACAAACGTTATCCTGATCGCGTAGATGTTTGGATGAAAAATAAGCCGGATGCTATGAAATTCGGCGTGCGTTATGCCAGAATTGAGGTTTTAGAAGATTAAAATTGAATAAGGTTATATAGTAGAAAAACACGTTGCCAACGTGTTTTTCTATTTTCTTGAGGAACAATTTAGCCCCTTTAATAAAGGGGCGGCGAGGCGAAGCCGAAGCGGGGATTTAGAGGTTGGGCGTGGAAGGAGGGGTTATTAATGAATTAAATCCTCCTAACCCCCTTTGTTAAAGGGGGTAAATCCAATGCGTTTCGGATTGCATGACAGAAAAACATATTGTCTTCAGATGAATTCTTTGCTATATTACATAGGAAAGCGCCGTTGAGGCGGTTTTTATGTTAAAAAGGTCACGTGGCCAAGTGGTAAGGCATGAGTCTGCAAAACTCTTATCGTGGGTTCGATTCCCACCGTGACCTCAATTATAACTGTTAACAATTTACAATTAACAGCCTGCCTGCCGGCAGGCAGATTAACTAAGAACAGCCAGCTTTACTGGCTTTTTGTTTTTAAAGCGTGTCATCCCAGTGCATGCTGGGATCCATTTATTTTTGGAGATATAGGATGGATTCCAGCATGCGCTGGAATGACACAAAAATGGGAGCACTTATGTCCAGAATAGCCTAGACATTAAAAAATTTATCATCAAAGAGTGTTTAAACTAAGAAATCTTTGTCGTTAATTCAAAATTAAGAAAATCAGCTAACTGTTAATCTGCCGCAAGGCAGCTGTAAAAGTTAATTGTTAAATTTAAGTCCAAACAACTGTGGACAGAAATGGGGATAAACCACCTGATATGTGGATAAGTGCGGGTTATTTAAAAAACTTTTAGTCCACGTTTTCTTGGACTTAAAATTGATTATACCATATATTAGACAACATTATCTAATTTTAGCCAATTTATTATATATTAAACTGTGTATAACTACCCTTTGTCAAGATTGTGAATTAGTGCTATACTTATATTATAAAGATTGTTCCTTAGACACACACCATAAAAAAGATCTCTCTAATAAC
>Ga0209319_1002483_pt1 | contig 11537 bp, 13 predicted proteins | sample RifGroE2_FD_184000 | JGI IMG/M metagenome (GOLD analysis project Ga0209319, IMG submission 184000) | Groundwater microbial communities from Rifle, Colorado - Groundwater E2 (SPAdes) (version 2) | ecosystem: Environmental > Aquatic > Deep subsurface > Groundwater | place: Rifle, Colorado, United...
TAGACAGAAAGCTTGATACAGACTAGATTTTGAAGTAGACATGACGTGTGTGGTTAGAGATGAGTGAATACTTCCCTAACTATAGCGTCATGTTTTAGTTATACACCACCTTGTTTAGTATAGAGCCTCTGTCCATTGACGAAAGCAAAAAAACATGATGTATTGAAAGTACAAAAGTCAGAACCCTCTCCATTGGTGGGGGTTCTTTCTTTTGTCTCATCTGTAGCGACGGCCGCGCTACAGATTGGTCCCGGGACCGTTCTTTATCTATCTAAATAAAATGTATGAAACGATTATGTCGCATGACAGCGATCTTTTCTTTGGTGTTTTGCCTTTTCAGTCTTCCTCTCCTATCTCATGCGCAAACCTCTGAAAATCCATCGATCTATATTTCAGAAGTTGCCTGGGCTGGATCTTCCTTAAGTAACGCAGATGAATGGGTGGAACTCACAAACCTTTCTGATCAACCCACTGATCTCTCTGGATGGATGCTTTTGGGAGCCACTTCAGGAGAAGAAACGATTCTGTTTCCAGAAGGAACACAGATAGAACCCTCACATACTTTCTTACTCAGCAACTATGACTGTACCCATGAAAAATCCAGCCTCTCGGTTTGCCCAAACCTTGTTAACACAGCTCTCTCGCTTTCAAACAGCGGACTCGCTCTTGTGCTTCAAGATGATGCTGGTACCCAAATCGATGTGGCAGGAAATGGAAGCACCCCTTTCGCTGGATACTCTGGAGGATCTGGAGAAAATCTTGATGGACGATACACTTCCATGGTCCGAGTGAGTCCCATCACTCAAGGAGATCTTTCTTCTGCTTGGACAAGCGCTGTGAGCTCTCAAGGTTTCAAAGAAGGAATGACGGAACTTGGTACTCCTGGAGTTTTTGAAGAAGTTGAAGCTAACATTCTTGCAGAAAAAAATGAAACAACAACAGAAGAAACTACAACAACCACAAGTGAAGCTATTCAAGAAGAAGAAAATAGTGAAACAGAAGAAGTTGTGGTTGAAGGAGAAGAAATTATTTTTACAGAAGGAATGGCAGATGAACTTACAGAAATAGAGGAACAGATTGTTCCTGTTGAAGAAGTTATTTCGGCAGAAGAAACAGATCAAGAAACGATAAACGATCAGATTCAAATAGAAGACATCTCAGACAACTCAACGAATATGATTGAAGAAGAAACAGAAGAAAACCTTGTATCGGAAACTCTTTTAAGTGAAATTACGCAAGAGTCAAATGAAACAACACAAGAAAATGCCACGGATGAAACTACAACTAGTGAAGAAGTACTTACACAAGAAACCATTGAAACTTATCTACCACCCTTACGGATTACCGAGTTTGTCTCAGATCCAATGGGAGGGACAGAGGAATTTATTGAAATCGAAAACATCACTGATAATGCTGTCTTCCTCACAGGATATTACGTCACAGATGCTACAGGAAAACCAACTACTCTCCCTGATGAAATACTTGAACCTGGTGCCTTCATTGTCATAAGTAAACCGAATGGAAAACTCAACAATGATGGAGATACCATTTCCCTTCTTGATGTAGCAGGCCTGCTCATCGATGAAGTGAGTTATGGAACAGAAGCCCTCCCTGCCATTTCTGATCCTTATGTGTATGCCCTTGATGAATTTGGAAATTTTGTTTCAACCACAATTCCAACGCCAGGGAAAGACAATATCATCTCTACAGAAATCGTTGAGGAAGAAGTGATTGAAGAAGAAACACAAACAACGAACGAAGAAATCGAGGAAATCATCACTGAAACAGAAAATCTCTCAATCGAAACAGAACAAGTTATTCTTGATGAGGAAACACAAGAAACAAACCTCCCTTCCTATTCATTTGGTGCTTTAGTCATTAACGAATTTGTCTGTGATCCAGTAAGTGGTGAAGACGAATGGATTGAACTTTATAATACTTCCTCTGAAACCGTTTCGCTGACAGGAATGATTATTCAAGATGCGACAGAGCGTTCGACTTCTCTTCCAGAAGGAGAACTGACTCCAGGAACCTATCACGTTATTGTGAAGCCAAAAGGACAGTTGAATAATGGCGGAGATACAATCACCTTATTTGATGCACAAGGAACAATTCTCGATTCTCTCACTTATGGCACAGAGGAAATTCCAACAGCTCCTGATCCTTTTGCCATTGCTAGACAAGAGGATGGGACGTTTGTTCTTACAAGTACACCAACTCCAGGAAGCCACAATCAAATTTCTTTAGAAATACAAGAGGATAATACTGAGGCGACAGAAACAGAACAAATAGAGGAAACGATGGAAGAAACAACTTCTACTATCACAGCTACAGAAACAACTTCTACGACGACAACAACAACTGAAATAAACTCAACTATCTCCTATCTCTCTCTTCACCTTTCTGAAATCTATCCAAATACTGAAGGTTCGGATGAATATGAAGAGTTTATCGAAATAGAAAACACGGGAGAAACAACAATTGATCTTTATGGAATCATTTTAGAAGATGCTTCAGGGAAAAGTTATCACATAACAGAACATGTTGATCTCACGAATGTTGATTTCTTTACTCTGTGGCGCACAGATACCGCCATCACCTTAAATAACCTTGGTGATTCTGTCCGTCTTCTTGATCCGGATGGAACACTTATTGATGAAGTCTCTTATGAAAAAGCAACAAAAGGATTTTCTCTCGCTCGGATCAACGGTGCTTGGAATTGGACTGAAAACCCTACACCAGATGAACAGAACCGATTTCCGCAAGAACGTGTGGAACAAACAAGCACTTCTACCACCAGTACAAACAGTTCTTCCCAATCATCGCAAACCCTTTCTGGGTCCACCACTGGGACCAACACCTCTTCTAGCAACTCTGTAAAAACAACATCCACAACAACTATTGGTTCTCTCAAAACTCTTGCAGATGAAACATCTGTCTCCCTTACTGGAATCGTCCTTGTTGAACCAGGAATTCTGGGAAAACAAATTTTCTATGTTGGACAAGAAGGAGAAGGAGTTCAAATCTATCAATATAATTCTGATTTTCCTGACTTATCTGTAGGAGACACGATTCAGATCACTGGAATCTTAAGCACAACACACGGAGAAAGAAGAGTAAAAGTGAGTGATCTTGAAGGAATCACTGTTCTTTCCTCTTCTGCAAATCTCTCAGCCACTCCATTTGATTTTACTCATAGAGATGAAGCCGTTGTAGGAACCCTTGTTCAAGCAACAGGATTTGTAAGCTCCCGCGATGGGTCAACCATTATTCTTGAAGAAGATGGGGTGGAACTCACAATCAAACTTTCAAGTTATGTAGATATTCCCACTTCTTTATTCGTTCGTGGATCACGTGTTTCTGTCACAGGAATTCTCTCCTCTTCTGATGGAACACTACGTCTTCTTCCTCGCTCTCAAGAAGATGTTGTCATTCTTTCTTCTTTAGAACAACAAGAACAACTAGTAACAGGTAGTGTTGAAAACACTACCTCACAAAATCATTTTCCAGAGATTGCCCTTGTTCTTACTCTTGCTGTTCTTGTAGGACTCGCTTTACGATCATTTGTTCCACGACTTATCACTTCTTATGCAAGCCGTCGTTCTCTCCGCTTCCGAGCTGAAGCAACAAATTGAAACAAAGGCGTTTGCGTATGGTGTTTCCTCAGTGGTCTCCACTCTTTTAGGAGAATATGTGATTGAGCTTATTCAGAAAGCAAAAAAACGCCAACAAAAATTCTTAAGACATTCTCTATGACAGAATCAGCAAAACCTCATTGGTATGGCAAAATTCTTTCTAGTGCGAATTCTCTTGCAGAAGAATTTGGTCTAGATGATTTCAGCACGAAACGTTTGCGCGACTATGCGGTTTCAATTGCCAAAGAACAATACCAAGTAGGTAATAAGTGCGGAGCTGCTTGGGCTTTTCAACAAGCAAGACAACGTTCCGGAACTTAAGGAACTGGCCGCCCGGCATCCCCAAGCCGGGCGGAATTCCGCTTATGCTATAATATAAAAATGTATGCCTGAAGATATCACTCTTGAAAATCTTTCTAATAAAATTGATGGATTGATTCACTCCATGGGTCTTGGTTTTAATCGAGTTGATCAACGGTTTAATGTTATGGATGGTCAATTTGATGAAATGAACCAAAAGTTTATCTCGATTGATCAACGATTCGATACTATAAGTGAAAAATTTGATTCCATCGATAAACGATTCAATTCAGTGGATCAAAAATTCGATTTAGTAAATAATCGATTCAATATAATGGATCAGCGATTTGATACGATGGATCTGCGATTTGATACGATGGATCAGCGATTTGATACGATGGATCTGCGATTCTCTACTTCTGACAAACGCATGGATTCTTTTGATGACAAATTGAATTCTCTTTTTGCAACAACTGATGATCTTGCTCGCATAACAAAAGAAGGTTTTGATCGCATCACAGAGGATGTTTGTTTTCTCAAACAGGAAGTCGCGTTTAATGGAGATGCCATAGTGAAACTTTCAAATAAATTGGAAATGAAAATGGCTGCTGTGCATCTTCATCTCACCAGACTGGATGAACATGTGGGATTATTTGCTTAATTTCCGAAGAAAAAATCCGGATGTCCTCCGGTTTTTTGATTGAATATTTTTGAACAGATTTTGCTAAAAACACTTAGAAAGAAAAGAGAAAAAAACCTCTTTAACGTATTGAAACAACTTCCCCACTCACGGCATTATAAGTGATGTTATGACGATGTGATGTGACATCCTTTTTCTCCTCTGGCAAAGAAGTGGTTTCAAACGTATAAAAAATAAATTCGTATTCTTGTTCTCTGATGGATTCCTTCTTTACTTTCGGATGCATTTTCCCTGATTCACGCAAAGCCCAAGCTTGGATGGGAAAAATTCCTCTTGCATTATGTGCACGCACAATACCATAACGCAAAAGCTCCTCAACCGGAATTGATTCTTCTTGTTCAAGACGTTTCTTTAATTTCTGTACCTGTTCTTCTCCGTTCTGCACTTGCTCTGTGTGTAATTCTGCTTCTGCAACTCCTTCTGAATAATGTTCACTGCTATACATTCGAATCGTATTGCGCATTTTTCCAGAAGAATAAACAACCCCTTCCATGCACGCTATTGAACCTCCAATTTCTCCTTCCTGCTCTGAAACTGCTTTTTCTTGTGTTCGCTTTCTTCCTGCGTAATGAACAAAAGAAGGGATAAGACAATTTGCAATTGCTGATGATCGAGGGGGAAATAATAATGCCCGTTGTAAATCTCGATCTTTCGGAATGACACCGTTCTGTTCTGTGACAACAAAAAGTCCTTCTTTCACAAATCGCTTCACATTTGCAGATCCAACACTGATGCGTGAAATTGCCCAAGGAATTTCTCTCAAAACAGTTTTGGCTTTTCTGGGATAAGCCGTGGAAGTAAAAGGTAATTCATCTGCAAATACTCTCATAAGATCTGCGTATGTTCGCTCCTGTCCCTCTGAAGTATCGCGATAATCAAGAGGATCACTTCTTAAATAAAAAAGAGGATTATGCACTTGCTCTCCCTGAGGCCTGATGTTCAAACGCATGCTTTCACTGCGCAACCAAACGGCGTCCCGAAAGGGTACACTTGCCGTCACTTTATTTTCTGCAGCAAACGCACAAAAAGGACAACCAACAGAACAGCCTTTATTTAATTCAATAGCGACAATATTCGGCACAATAATTTCTTGAATGAGTGGATCAAAAGCACGAATTTCTGGTGGTGGTTCTTTTGCTTTTAATTCCTCCCTTGCTGTCTTGATAGTTGCATCAAGAAACACCACGACTTCTTGTGCTTGCTGATCTGTTGTTATTCCAAAATGGTCTACTACCTGTTTCCCATAACGTAATTCCTGACAGTAGGAAGCATAAGCAGAAATAAAGGCTTCACGTAACAGATCTGCTCCTTCTAAATCTGTAACTTTCATTTTATATTTTACGAGATCAGAATGAAGGAAACCTTGTTGATAAGGATAATAAATATTTTCGAGAAATACATTTCTTGCTTGTTCTTCTGAATATGCCTCTGAAACGATCATGTGTTCCATCATGGGATCATAATACTCTTTCGTTGGCTTCAACCATTCTCCTCTCTGTACAATCTGTATAGCCGCTGTAGCAGACTCAATACGATCAATTGGATCCATTGCAAGAAGTTGTTCCCTTGATTCCAGTGCCCGAACCCCTTTACGCAAAAAAGATAAAAATCCAGGGGGAATGAGTTCATGATCTCCTTCTTGTTCAAAAAAAGATTCTCTGTGATCTGGGAGAGAGAAAGATTCTTCAGGTGCGGGTGATGAGGTGCCGTGTTCAAATGACATAAAAGTGCTTTTAAAAAAGTCAGGACGATTTCTGATGGTGATTCATCCACCAACGTTTAAGAATGGGGAGAGATTGTGTTGAGAGAAAATATCCAACAGTTGGAATAAGAGCTCCTGTAAATGGTTTTTCCATCCCGATTCCTTTTATAACAAGAATAGCAATAAGATAGGTAATGAGAGAGATGCTCAATATACGAAACAAACTTGTCTCCCAGGCTTTCTCAGCCTCAACACGTTTATTCCGGTTCTTTAATTCTTGAACATCTTGTTCTATTTGTTCGAGAGATGACATATACACCAATAATAGCATATATGGGGTCAAGGCTTTAGTCTTCACTTTTACTTCTCCTCCCCCATCCATTTCAAACCATCATGGGTTTCTCTCACTTCAGTTTCACTTTCAATAAAAATATCCCAGCGTGTTGCTGGGGTATTTTTATTGGAGCGGGAAACGGGTATCGAACCCGCGGCCTTCTCCTTGGCAAGGAGACGCTCTACCACTGAGCTATTCCCGCAATGAATGTAGGGCAAAGTTTAACATCGTCTTTTTATTTTTGCAAGATGCGGATGGGAGATTTTTCATCACAGTACAACCGTATAATTGACACAACCGTACAATTGATTGACGAATACAAAGGAATCGATTACTGTCTTTTCTTAGGTTCTTTTCAAAGGGGTGATCCATGAGCCATACGATCCGCAAAGGTGAATGTCGCGTTCCTGGATGCGAAGGCAAACATCGTTCCAAAGGATATTGCAACCCACATTATCATCAGTGGCGAAGACAGGGATGTCCCAAATATGAAGATTTTAAACCCTTTGTACGCTATACTGGTTGTTGTGTCCCTGGATGTACAGGTATCCATAATGCCAAAGGCTTTTGTCGGATTCACTATCTTTTTTGGCTTGATCTTGGAAGACCCACAAATTGGCCTCCTCCTTCCTAACTCCCGCTCTATGCGGGATTTTTTGTAGATTAAATCTCCATAATTCGTTATGCTAGGAGCTATAACATCAATTCACTTTTTTATGTTCACTCTTCCTTCTCTTCCTTTTGATCCAAAAGCATTCGGCACATTTATCTCCGAAGAAACATTTTCTTATCACCACGACAAACATCATGCAGGTTATGTCAGTAAACTCAATGCCGCCATTGAAGGAACATCTTTTATTGATCAAGACCTTGAAACGATCATCCAGAACAGCCGTGCAAATAATTCTGGGGTATTCAATAATGCTGCACAACACTTTAATCATTCCTTTTTCTGGAATAGTCTTTCTGAAAAACCACAAAACATCACAGAGGAACTTAATAAACTTCTTGTACGTGATTTTGGATCCGTAGAATATTTCAAAGAACAATTTACTCAAGTTGCCTCAAGTCTTTTTGGGTCCGGATGGACTTGGCTTGTTCAAAACAATAAGGGCACTCTTGCTATTATTCAAACAGCTAATGCAGAAACCCCTGTTGGAACAGATCAAACTCCTCTGCTCACCATTGATGTCTGGGAGCATGCTTACTATATTGATCATCGCAATGCGAGACCCGCTTACCTCGAAGCTTTCTGGCCATACGTAAACTGGCAATTCGTCGCAACGCAACTTGTTTAAAACAAAAACGCTCTACGGAGCGTTTTTCTGAATTGGATAAAAAAAGTTGTGCCTCGTCTTAGGTACAACTGGAAAAAAGGAAACGAATCCGTGGAGACATCTTTCCTTCAATCTCACAACGAAACAGACTAATCGGAACAGTTTGAAAGTGCTGTACACTCAAGTGTCCTCCACCAAATGCACTGGCACTGATCACAAAACAAGCAGGACACACTTGCCACAAGCGCAAAACTTCAGGACAAGGAAATGCCTCTTTCCTCCACGATCCATTTGTTTGTGGATGTTGATTAATCACTTGACGCAAAACATCAAAAGAATGAGCAAAATGCATGGAAACCTCCGGTTGAAAAGAAAAGAACAGACACTCCAAAATAACAGAAAAAAGGCTTGCTATCAATGGAGGAGTGTTCTCTTTACCCCTTTATTCTTTACAAAAACCACATTCTCTGGTATTCTTTTGCTTCGTTTTAACCCCACATTATGGAATTTCGAAATATTGCGATTATCGCACACGTTGACCACGGAAAAACAACTCTCGTCGATGCCATGCTTCAACAGTCTGGCACGTTTTCTGATCGAGATGTGATTGAAGAACGCGTGATGGATTCCAACGAATTAGAAAAAGAACGGGGTATTACTATTTATGCAAAAAATGCCTCCATCATGCTTGGAGATATAAAGGTGAATATTGTTGACACCCCAGGCCATGCAGACTTTGGATCTGAAGTTGAACGCGTCTTGCGCATGGTTGATTCTGTTCTTCTTTTGGTTGATGCTTTTGAAGGACCCATGCCTCAAACCAAATTTGTTTTACGAAAATCTCTTGCTCTTGGATTGAAACCGATTATCGTTATCAACAAAATCGATAAACCCATGGCACGACCGGATGAAGTCTTAAACATGATTTTCGATTTATTTGTCGAACTTGGTGCCACAGATGAGCAACTTGATTTTGAACATATCTATACCGTGGCACGCAAAGGAGTTGCACATAAAGAACTTGGAGACAGTAGTGAAAATCTTCAACCTTTATTTGACCTTATTTTGAAATATGTCCCTGTTGCACAACACAACACAGAAACTACCATGCGTATGCAACCTGCAAACCTTGCCTACGATAATTATGTGGGTCGCCTTGCAGTTGGACGTGTGTATGAAGGAAAAGTTCGCACCGGAATGAACGTCACAGTCATCACTCCAGAAGGAAAACGCAAAAAAAATAAAATTACAAAACTTTTTACACATCGAGGATTGCAAACCATTGAAGTTCAAGAAGCTGAAGCTGGAGATATTGTACAAATCGCAGGTATTCCAGACATTTATGTCGGCGATACGATTGCCGAAAATCCAAAAGCAGAAGCCCTTCCTACAATTGCTATTGACCCACCAACCTTGAGCATGGATTTTTCTATTAATAATTCCCCTTTTGCTGGACGTGAAGGAACTCTTATCACTTCACGCCAAATCCGCGAGCGACTGCTTAAGGAAATGGAAACAAACGTCGGGCTTAAAATTGAATTTTCTGATGTAGGAGATACTTTCACTGTGAGTGGAAGAGGAGAAATGCACCTTTCTATTTTGATTGAACAAATGCGTCGTGAAGGATTTGAATTGCAAGTTGGTCAACCTCGCGTGGTTTTGCATGAAGAAAACGGAGAAAAACAAGAACCAATTGAAATTGCCGTCATAGATGTTCCAGATGCACTGGCTGGAATCGTGATTGAAAAAATGGGAAAACGAAAAGGAGAAATGATCAACATGCAAAGTCGAAATGGATCAACACGTTTGGAATATCATATTCCAACGCGAGGACTTCTTGGATATCGAACAGAATTTATGACAGATACCCGTGGGGAAGGAACTCTTTCCCATCAGTTCTCCCATTACGGAGCTTTCAAGGGGGATATTGAAAAACGTATAACAGGTTCCCTTATTTCTGGTTTTGATGGAGCCACCACGGCCTATTCACTTGATACCCTTCAAGATCGTGGTCCTTTATTTGTCGGTCCTGGTGTGGAAGTTTATGAAGGTATGGTCATTGGCATGAGTATGAAAGAAAACTATACTGTCAACCCGATTCGTGGAAAACGACTCACCAATATGCGCGCGTCTAACGCAGACATCTCTATCAAACTCACTCCTCCGATTGAAATGAATCTTGAACGAGCTCTTGAATACGTCGATAATGACGAATTTGTAGAAGTCACCCCAAAATCCGTACGTATTCGCAAAAAATACTTAAAAGAGTATGAGCGAAAGCGCTATGGAACTCCAAAGAATGAAGATAAAAAATTAAAACGACAAGAACAAAACACCCAATAATGGGTGTTTTTGGTATACTATTTTTAAACCCATTTATGAATCATGCCCTCAAAGAAATAGAACAAGCTCTCAGACCACTCGTGAAAAAAGACCCTGAGTATAAACGATTCCGAGAATTATGTACCCAGTATCCCTGTTATGGTATTCGTCTTCCTCAACTACGAGAACGCTTCAAACAAGGATTCTCTTTCTCTTCCCTCCCTCACAAAGAACAAGTTCCTATTTGGAATTATATTTGGAAACAGAGCAAACACCATGAAGCCATGACTTTTCCTCTTTTTTATTTTGAATCAAGAAAGAAAAAGAATGACATATCTGATTGGAAGATTCTCAAAACATGGATCGAGCAGATTGATGGATGGGAACACGGAGATAGACTTGCTGGCATTTACTCATATCTGTTCGAATGCTTTCCAGAACAACTCTTTCCAACCTTCATACAATGGAATAAAGCAAAAAATCCTTGGAAACGCCGAAACTCTCTTCTTCCTCTTATTTTCTACGCTTCCTCAAAACGTTCCTACCCACCTGTACAAATGATTCTTTCTCTTGTGAAACCCCTTATCTTGGATAAAGATCCTTATGTTCAAAAAGCTGTTGGATGGACACTTCGAGAATGCCACACACTCTATCCCAAACCCACGTTCTCTTTTCTGAAAAATCATCTTCTTCAACTTTCAGCTTCTTCTTATTCATATGCGACAGAGCGATTAACAAAACCAGAAAAAATACTATTACAAACAAAGAGAAAAGAAAAAACACGAAGCTAGCCCTCGTGTTTCGTTTCGTCTGTCTGTCCTTTCTCTTCTGTAGGAGTGTTGTTTTCTTGAGTCTGAACAAGATGTTGATCAATCTTTTCTTTCAATTCAAAAGCCTTTGTAGCCAATAAAAGACTAATTAGAATGAAACCAGAAAATCCAATCACAATTCCGACAATTCCCTCTGCTTTGATTGCAAAGACAAGACCAAATATAAAAAGAACAATAGCTGAACCGCTGAACAAATAATAAGTTTTCTGCAGACTTAGAAGAGATTCGACACGACGTTTTTTCATGCTTCCTCCAAGGAACGAGAGAAAAAAGCATACCTTCTTTTCCTTACTTTTGTCAATCATCCACAGGCTCTATACTAAACAAGGTGGTGTATAACTAAAACATGACGCTATAGTTAGGGAAGTATTCACTCATCTCTAACCACACACGTCATGTCTACTTCAAAATCTAGTCTGTATCAAGCTTTCTGTCTA
>Ga0209319_1002488_pt1 | contig 11513 bp, 9 predicted proteins | sample RifGroE2_FD_184000 | JGI IMG/M metagenome (GOLD analysis project Ga0209319, IMG submission 184000) | Groundwater microbial communities from Rifle, Colorado - Groundwater E2 (SPAdes) (version 2) | ecosystem: Environmental > Aquatic > Deep subsurface > Groundwater | place: Rifle, Colorado, United...
ACAAGACAAAAACAAAATCGTCCGCACCTGGAGATCCGGTAAATACCGAGAAGGTAAATTAAACAATGGCTGGATTATTCCCCACCCTACTTTTTTTGTTAAGAATGAAATCTATAAAAAATTCGGTGACTTTAATTTGTCACTCAAAATAGCCGCAGATTATGAATTCCTCTTGCGAATGTTGAAAATAAAAAGAATTAACATCGACTACATTCCAGAAATATTAGTTTGCATGCGCACTGGCGGCAAGAGCGGTAAAAATATCGAACAAAGAAAAAAGGGCTGGCAAGAATTGAAAATGGCTTGGGATGTCAATAATTTAAAGGTGCCTCGGTTTTTTATTTTTAGAAGAATTCTATTTAAGATTGGGCAGTATTTGTAATCATTCATCATCCTTCTCTCGTGTCATCCCGGGCTTGACCCGGGATCCATGGGGGATATGCCTAGAACTTGTCTCCAATGGATTCCGGCTCTTCGCTGCTGCTACGGCCGGAATGACACAAATTGAATAATACAAAACAGGCTAATAATTAAATTAGCCTTTTTTGTATTGTTTCCAAGCATTTTAAATTTTTTCCTTGAACACCACGCTTTTATAAACAAAATAATTAACAATCGCCTGTCCGCCGGTTAAGAAAAATTGAGCCAGCATATACCATAGACCTATTTTTTCAACCAGAAAGTACATCCCTAAAGAATTGAGGGCTAAATTTATTAAACTGATAAATATAAATAGGAATAATTGTCTGCTTGACTTCCTACTCTGATTACCTTGGAAGGCCCAGTACTTTTGAATAATAAAATTAAAGATCACCGCAACCATGAAAGCGATGACTGAAGATATTAAATACCAAAAACCCAGGATATCAGTAAAGATATATAAAATACTGAACGAGATCAGTGCGGCAGTACCGCCAGTTATTAAAAATTTTAATAGTTTGTTGTATTTCTTTAGGATTCTTTGCATGAATATTTTCATTTATAAAAATAAACTGTCATTGCGAGGAGCAGTGCCTTCAGCCCCGGACCTGTTCCGGGGGACGTGGCAATCCCAGGTTGACTTAAATTAACTAAATTTTTCTAATCATAAAGTTGGTACCTACCGACCTGAGATTGCCACCGCCGGAACAGGTCCGGGGCTGAAGGCAGCTCGCAATGACAATATTTAATGATTAAACAAAAAATTCTTCACTACAATAATTATCCCCTATCCAGTTTTAAAAATCAAACAAAAAAGAGTAGGTTCAAACCTACCCTTTTTATATTATAAAAATATTTTTTACGCCTGATTCTTGGTCCACTCAATCGTCATTTTAATGCCCTCTTCCAAAGTCACCCTTGGCTGCCAGGACAAGATTTCTTTGGCTTTGCGGTTGTCTAATACGCTTCTGCGTTGCTCGCCAATTTTTTCTGGATAATGCTCCGTGTCGACTAATTTATTTACAGCCCCTTCAATTGCCTCAATAATCTCCAATAAATTAGTTTCGACCATGGTGCCGATATTTAATTCACCGATATAATCTGATGCCATCGCCTTAATAGCGGCATCTGCGACATCCCCGACATACACAAAATCTCTCGTCTGTAGACCGTCACCGTTGATTTTCAATTTTTGATCGTTGACCGCCCGATCACAGAAAACCGCTACTACCGCGCCTTCCCCACCCTTAAACTGACGTGGACCATACACATTGGCCAGTCTTAAGGTGATATATTTTTGGCCGAAAGTTTTATAATAAAAATTCAAATATTTTTCAAAAGCTAATTTATTGATACCATATGGTGAGAGCGGATAAGTCGGATAATTTTCATCTGCTGGTAAATTTTCTTCTCCGCCATAGATTGCACCGCCGGTTGAGACAAAAATAAATTTTTCTACCTTGTGTTTTTGACAGCTCTCTAAAATATTCAATCCGCCCAAGATATTAATTTTAGTATCGTACTGCGGTCTTGCGACTGAAACACGCACATCAATCTGGGCTGCCAAATGAAATACATAATTAAACTTTTCTACAGCAAATATTTCTTCAACCTTATCGGCGTCGCATATATCTACTTCATAAAATTTAGCCGCGGAGTTTAAATATTCACGTTTTCCGGAAGATAAATCATCTACAACAGTCACCTCATGTCCTAGCTTTATCAATTCATCAACCAAATTGGAGCCGATAAAACCTGCACCCCCAGTCACCAAACATTTGGCTGGAAGCAAAGATTTTTCATTTGTGTCATTCATATTTTCTTTCTTAATTAAATTAACCGGTAAAAGATAGCTATCATCTGTCCAAAAATCTTCGCCGACTAAGCCTGGTAATTTATTATAAAGCAATTGTGAACTCTCATTTTTTAACTTAATAATAATTTCACCGATCTCTAAATCTGTCGGGAATTTAATTCTTATTTTTGCATATTGATCCGTAATTTTTCCTTCAATAATTTCAATATGATATTCTGCCAATAGTTCTTTTAGAATATCCTTGATAAGCAATTTAGAATATAATATATTTTCTTTAATATTAGGCACTAATATTAAGTCAGCAAGTGTTTGGTCTTCCATATTTTTTTGTTCATTAACTTATTACTTAACTATATGTATATGGGACCCAGATGTCAATCAAACAGGTTTAGCCGTAGACTTCTTTTAATAAATCCAAGTTCTTGCCACTCGCTTTCAGTAAAGCGATATTCTTTTCTCGGATCGCTTCCAGCGCTTTAACACCGACCAGATCCCCTGTCGTTTCTGAATATAATCTTAAAAAAGCTTCATAATCCTTGATGAAACAATGACCACCTGCTCCCCTGCCACCGTCATTTACCGGCTGCATATGGCTATTACCGATCCTGGGATCGGCGGCTACCATATCACGGACATTTTCCCAGTTGCAGCCGAATTTATCCGCCAAGTCGTACATCAGATTGGCATAAATTACTTTGGTATACAAAAAGACATTAGCGCCATATTTAATCAATTCTGCTTCCTTAGACAAACAAACTAATTCAAAAGGGGCTTTGGGTAAAACGGAAAGGACCTCATTTGCTTTTTTCTTATACTCCTCATTTTCAACCGGCATGCCGATGATATTTCTGCTCGGATTAGCCGCGTCATAAGCGGCAGTCTTTTCCACCAAAAATTCTGGTGAATGCATGACAAAAATGTCAGGAAAACTTGCCTGTAACTTCTCGGTTGTCCCGGGCAAGATAGTTGATTTGATAACGGCTGTCTTACCGGAACCGATGTTCGTTAAAGCGCTCCTGACATAGCTATCATCGAAGCCCTCAGGGGTGGTAGGGGTTGGAACGGCAATAAATACGATGTCACAGTCTTTGATTTTTTCCGCATTGCCGATATATTGCTCTTCCAAGCTATAACGGACTACCGCATAGCCTCTATTTTCAAAATCGTCAGCGTAATTTTTGCCGATCCAGCCTTGGCCGATAAAACCGATTAGTTTATTCATATCTGATAGCTTTTAAATTTATAAAAAAAATGATACTATAATAGACAGATATAGTACGTGAATAGGCTTTTAAACCTACTCATATATTATCGAAAATAAATCAATTAAAGTCAACCTAGCGGAATTAGGATAAAAAAATATGAAAAAAATACTATATTTGGTTACTGAATCGAAATTCGGCGGCGCACAAAGATATATCGTTGATTTAGCTGTCAATCTTAAAAATGAATACGAGATTACCGTGGCCTTCGGTCAAAAAAAGGGGCATAATGAGCTTATTGAATTTTTGGAAGAGGCAGGTATTCGGTATTTCATTATTCCTCATTTCCAAAGAGAAATTTGTCTTTTTTATGACCTATTGGCATTTTTTAAAATTAGAAATATCATCAAAGAGACTAGGCCTGACATTATCCATTTAAGCACCAGCAAGTCTTCAATTCTAGGCTCCTTAGCTGCCAAAAGTCTTTACAAATCACATCCGGCAAAAATTATTTATTCAGTTCATGGCTGGGTTTTCAATAAGCCGGTTGGTTTCTTTAAAAATAAATTTTATCATTTTGCTGAAAAAAGAACTGCCAAATATAAAGACCGCATAATTTGTCCAAATAAAATTGACTATTTTGAAGCCAAAAAGCAACTTAAGATTGATGACAAAAAATTAAAATTGATCTATAACGGCATAGACTTGGTTCACACGAAATATTTAACCAAATCTGAGGCCAAAGATGCTTTATTTTCAGTTATCGAAAATGCTAAAGTGCCTGACGAAAAAACTATCTTAATCGGCAGCGTTGGTAATTTATACCCCAATAAAGGTTTTCTCAGCTTGATCAAGGCTTTACATTATCTGATTATCGATTATGGCTACAACATAACCGCTGTAATTATCGGTGAAGGCCCCCAACGTCAAGAACTGGAAGAAAGAATCATAAAATTTCACCCGATGGACTACAACGCCATGGACGGCGAGGTAGGCAACAAGATACTCTTGCCGGGCAGGATAAATAATGCCGCTCGTCTATTGCCAGCCTTTGATTTCTATGTAAACACTTCTCTTAAAGAAGGCTTTCCCTACACTATTCTTGAGGCCATGGGCGCCGGCGTACCGGTAATTGCAGCCAAAACCGGTGGCATACCAGACATGATAACCGATGGCGTGAATGGCATCTTGATCGATCCTAAAAACAGCAAGAATCTTGCTAAAATCATTTCGGATTTAATCAAGAATCCAGATGGCGCGCAAAAACTAGTCGATCACGCCCTCCACGACGTATCTCACCTTTTTAACTTCAATAAAATGATGGAAGAGACGAGGAAGGTTTATGAGGAGTAAAAATTGAGTAACTTCTTCTCGTTTAAACTATTAGGCTCTTAGTGCCTGCAGCCGCAGGCACTAAGAGCCTTTTTAATTTCTAAGGCCAAACCAATGAACTTCCTTGATTATAAATCTGCCTTACTTGATCACTAGATATCGCCGAGGAAAGTATAAATAGATCATCAATTTTACCAGAAAAATTTTCTCCGCCGGACGGTCTGAAACCGACTCTGATTTTTTCAATAGCAGGAATCGGATTTGGTACAAAGCCTTCCGCTTCTTTTTCTCCATCAATATATAAAGACATGGAATGCTTAAAAGTTCGGGCGTCGACAACGGCAACAACATGATGCCATTGATCATCATTGATTAGCTTGTCGGAGATTATAAAATATTTTCTACCTTCAAAATAGCCATCGATTTTTGGTCTGGTTTCAAAGTATCCATCTAATCTAGCCTTGCCTTCAAATTCTGACAAACCGAAATAGTTATGCGGATTAACCGCGTAATCTATTGAACCTCCTAGCCAGATTATTGATGACTTTCCACTGCTGGTCGCTACCGTCTTGACCCAACCGCCGAAGGTAATAGCTTGGTCAAGCTTTACCGGCGATAGAAAGCTTTTATCAAACAAATCTTCAACCTTAATAAAATTTATCGCTCCACCATACTTGCCTTCGCTCCATCGAGGATGAAAAGCTCCTAAGCTCCATTCATTGAATTGCCAATTTAAATTATAATTATTGACAGAAGAGTCTATTGCAGAATTACCGTTTTTTTCATCAAATTTATAATGGGCAACGATTTCCGCTGCATCTAATTCAGCAATAATAATTTCTCCGCCATAAGGTTTATTACTTTGATAAATATTAGCTATGTCATTATTACTGACAACGCTTTTATTTATGAAAAGTTCATCGATTTCTCCATCAAAACTAATGCCGGAAGGACTACCACCTTCGTTATAACCCACGCTGAAGAAAGCAAGTTTTGGTAATTTATTTTCTAACAGCATATCAGCTTCTTTCATGCCATCAACAAAAACAGCCATATTCTTTTCATTGACATCGGCTCTTGCAACCACGTAATGCCAAGTATTATCACTGACCGTCAAGGAAGAACATAGGTTTTCTTCAGCAAATTTTTGCTTAAGGCTTAGACAGGCTTTCCCGTTTTTTATTGAAAGTTTTAAATAATTTTGCGGGATGTCTGCATAATTTCTAGTGTCGCCCAGCCACCAGACTCTTGAGGATAAATCACTTACCAGGCTAGTTTTTACCCATGCTCCGACCGTCACTCCATTATTTAAATCAATTTCTGGTGAAAAACTTTTTATGTAATGTTCCGGATATTGTCGAAATTTGGTAGCTAAATCGAATTTACCTTGAGCTTTCTCAGGCAGATTTCTTCCGCTTGCATATGGATTGAATTCCCAGCCCATGTCATAACCATTTCCCGTCTTGTCCTTGGCAATTTTGCCATCGCCCTCATCCAAATACCAAACTCCAACGTCATATGTTGAAAAATTATCAGTATTTGTATATTCATTTTTGGTAAATGAATTTTCCGGCACCGGCAGTATTTTGATGATGAAATCATTCAGATTGTTATCGCTATCATATCCATTACCACTGTACTGATGCTCACCACCGGAAACCATTGATTCCCGAGTCGAGCTAGAATAAGCTTTCCTTTCAAAGCTGTAACCTTCATTAAAATCTGCCATATTTATTGCCTGGTCTTCATAATAGCTTGAATTCCCCCAGCCCACTCCATCAACTACCGCACCCGTGACATCCTTTAATTTTAACCAACCATCTGTATTAGTTAAACTCATAGTCTCAGTGTAATTCGGTATCGGCCAACTTTCTGAATCTGGCTTCCACTGGTTATCAGATTCATCACCAATCAGATAAAAACCATGCGCCGGAATTGTTGCGCCCTCAGGTAATGAAACGTCTTTATTATTCGACTTGGTGTCAATTGTCCAATCAGTTAAATTAATTTCGGTATCGGTTGGATTATAAAGCTCTATCCACTCGCTCCCCTGTTTTATTTCATCAATATATAATTCGCTAATCACTACGTGATCTGCGGGGAATTTTAAAATTTTAGTTTTTACCTCATTGCTCCAGTCACTCAAGTTGAATGCCTTGTCTTTGGCTTTGGCGCGAAAAGCAATAGTCTTGCCGGACTCAATTGGCAAATCGAAAACCGTACTAGTGGCAGTCGTTTCAGCCAGCCATTCTTCCCAATCGCCAAGATTGATTTGTTTTTGGATATTAAAAGTATCGACACCGCTGACGATATCTTCGGCGAACCAGTTAAGGTCGAAGCCGGTATTAATATATGATGATTCCAAATTTACCATTGTTACCAGGGGTTTTGTTAAGTCAACCAGCCATTCAAAACTGCTAGTGGCATAATTTCCAGCTCGATCTTCCGCTTTTACTTCGATTGAATAACTACCTTCTATTAAATCCTCCATGGTGGTGCTTGCGCCGCAGAATAATAAAGGCTCATTATTAATCGAACAACTGTAAACTACCAGCTCATTTGCGTAAAACTGAAAATTTGCAACAGTTGAGCTTGAATATTTTGCCGGTTTTTCAATAATTTCTAATTCCGGTTTTTTGGTATCAATCAGCCAATTGAATTCTGCAATAGTCGAGCTGGCAACAGAATCAACAGCTTTAACTTTTAAATTATGTTCACCATCACCGGCAGTAATTGTTACTTCCTTATGCGCTGCTTGCCAACCAGAATTATCGAAATTCAAACTAAACCCGACGCCAGATTTTGAGGCGGAAAAAATAAATTCAGCCTCGCTGGAGTTGGAAATACTATTCGGATATTTTATGATTGAAGTGACTATTTCTTCAAGCTCAGGCGAACTAGTAGCAGTGGTGTCCGGTTCAGAAGTAGGAGTTGAGGTAGAAATGGGTGTTGATGTGGATGTTGAAGATGTTGCAGCGTTTGACACAGGAAGTTCAAAAATTGGTCCACTGCCAATGCCAAAATATTTGAATTTGCCAGTTGTTTTATCAAATATCAAACTGCTTGTGCTATTTACCGGCGGTAAAATTAAATTGTCATATTGCATTGTCTTTGCCTCTGGCGGTCTTATCACGCTTTGTTCAGTTTTTTTTGAAACAGTCTTATTAACATCTGAGGCCTGAGCGTTTTTCGGTTTTATTACAACGTTAGTTTGAATTACTTTTTTACCATCTGAATAAATTTTTTGACCAAGTACTGCGGCATTCTTTGCCTGATTAATTAACAGATCAGCTTGATTAATAGTAGTTTCAGTAGTTTTTTCTGCAACTTTTGTAATTGTTTCGTTGGTTGCCTCGCCAAAAAAACCTAGATTTTGACCCACGGTAATCGCATATTTAGAGATGCCATCAACTGCGCCATGCAAATTGCCTCGAAGATAGGCAATAGTCTCCCCTGTTTGATATTTAAGTTCATTAATTGTCGAAGTAAAACTGTTTTTACTCCTCTCCCAAAAACTTAATTCTTCAAACGTCCTATTCTTATCAATCTCCTCAAATTTTCTTTCAAAATAATCAATCACCCCAGCACCATAGCCAATGGCTTTAGGATGGAGGAGGTTCCAATAGTCGAGGTGGACTTTGAAATCGAAAAAATATTCATCATGATCTGGATATTTAATTATTTTCGCAATTTTATAATTATTATTATATCCGTAAATAACAAATTTACCTTCTAAATCTTTTTCAGTTTTATAGTTTGATATTTTATTTTCTATTGATTTATTGATAGTATCATTACTATAAAAATTATTATTTGAATAGATAGCCAAACTATCAAATACTTGATTTAGATTATAAATTTTTAGAAAATTTGCACGATTTAAATTAACCCTACCATTAATTTTTGCCCACTTTTCAAATGGATCGCCATTAGGATGTGAATCATCGCGTGTATGTGCGGGTACAGACATGTCCTGTACTAGATGAAGCATGTGTCCAATACCCTCATATGCTCTAAAATAATTCCCTGATCTGTAATTATCCAGAATTGCCTTTTCCGAATAATCCCCGGTCATACCGATGAAACCATCTTGGTTCTGCGCCCATTCCTTGGCAGAAATACGACCATTCAAGCCCTTACCCGTGGTTGGGTCATAAAAATGATTCAGGTAGCGTGGATCGGCATCTTCATCAATTGATCCCTGCACTATCCAATTGGCCTGCTCCTTGGTTAATTTTCGCGATGTCTGTTTATTATAAATGTCTACGGCACCCAGCGACAACGCCGGATGGATGACCAGGTTGTCATAAGAAAAAACCTGAACAGCAAAAAGTAGCAAGACAGTGCTTGCCAACGATAATTTTATCGCCCTCCTTAAAACCATAAAATTATATTTAATAATAAAATTTATAACATACATGTCATCCCCATGAAATCTAAAACATCCAATATTCCACACCTCCTCCCGTGTCATTCCTGCGAAGGCAGGAATCCAGAAAACTTATAAATCACTAAACAAATCTTTCCATTCTTGATTATTTTCTTCAACCAAATTAATCTTCCTCCCTTTTCCACACCCCCTCGTGTCATTCCTGTCCCCAGTCAAGCTGAGGATAAATCTTCGGCAGGAATCCAGAAAATTATAAATCACCATATAAATCTATCCATCCTGGGTTTTCTTTCTCTATTAAATTAATTTTCCATTCTCTTTTCCACCATTTTAATTGTTTTTCACGATAAATTGCCATTGAAACTTCGCCGTATTCCTCGTAATAGACTAAATTTTTTACACTATATTTTTTTGTAAAACCCTCCATTAAACCTTCCTTGTGTTGATAAATCCTGTTTTTCAAATCAGAGGTAACTCCAACATACAAAGTTGCCCTTTTATCGCTTGCTAAAATATAAACGTAATATATTTTGTCCATTGTTACCTTGTCCATTTAATGGATCCCAGCATTCGCTGGGATGACACAAAATTTATATTTAGCCTATTCTTTGATCTATTTTAGTAAGCTTATGACTTTCCCACACCCCGCCCTCCCTCCTACGCTGAAGTTTTGGCGGACAAGTCGGGCACCCCTCTCAATAGGGGATTTAAATACGACCACTTACTCACTTTTAAATTCCATCAATCTGCCAATAACCTTCTTTATTTTTTTCAAATTTAATATCAAATGGTACATCGTCTTTCTTTTGTTCATCCTTAAAATAATAATATAAGGCGAGATTACCAATACTATCATTTTCAGCTTTTTTTATTTTATTTACTTCCGGAAGAATTCTATATTTTTCTAAAACATTTTTGTCACTAAATCGTTCCCTATACCCTCCCCTCTTCTCCTCCCTAATCATCCCCAAAGCCCCCTCGATGTCGTTTTTCAATAGTGCTTCTCTAAATTTTGTGTAGACTTCTTCGGGGGTGTTTTTGGATGGGACATCGTAGACTTGTTCACCGTATTTTGCTTTGATTTGATCTTTGGTGTAGTATTGGCCTTCCCATTTAATTAATCGGCCGGTTGAAATCCGCCAGTAGTTGTAAGCAAATACAATCACAAACAATAATACTAAAGTTGCCAATACGATGCCGATGATTTTTATTGCTTTCTTTGCTGAGCCCTGCTTAGATTCATTTTTATTTGATTCCATGTTTTTCTTTTAATTATTATAAAATTAATTTTTAGATACAAAAAAACAACCTCAAAACTAATTAAGATTATTTTCCTCCTCCTTTTTTCATTTTTTATTTTAAAAAATTAGATTGTCTTCAATTCCAAATTTTTTATTCTGAGTTCGTGACTACTAATCTCTTCTTCCAGTCTATCGTGAGCGACGATGTTTGAAGTTGCTTCTTGACCCATGTTGTCAAGTTTTTTTGTTATCCCGTCAAGATGTGTTAATACTTCATTCATTTTTTGATTAAACTCGTCTTTAGTAATAAAATTATCAAGTTTTTCATCAAGATATTCTTTAGTCACTATTTTATTATATTGTTCAGGGGTTAACGTCATGTTTGAAAATTATTTTTATATTTCTATGGTAACATAATCATTTAATATTCGTCAAATCAAATTTTTAACTTTTTTTAGATAAAAATCCTTTTTAAAATTCAATTAATGGCTGCTCACATTCTTTACAAAGTATTAATGGCCGTCCCAAGTCAAACCTCGGGAAAGCAATTGATGAAATATAAAATGAATCACTCAAACCCTCTAATAATTTTTCGCACTTATCGCAAGTATATATTGTTGCCATATAATTAAACTTTAAAAAAATAAGTTTAATTATTTTATCACAATAAATATATAATCTAAAAATTAGTAAAGGTAAGCTAAAAAATTTTTTCACAATAAATCTTTCTGGATTCCGGACTTCCACTGCTGCTCCATCCGGAATGACACAGCGCTGGGGATATTATTTCAATCGTTCAAAATCACTATTCCCCACTCCCAAGCCTAGTTTTCGCATTACGTTGAAGGCGTCGGCTGGGCGGCCTAGAAAGTAACGTTTGTTGTCTGCAGGATTGATATACCAGGCCTCGCCTTTGCCTTCTATTTGGAGAAATATTTTGCCGGAGTTTTTCTTGGTAAAACCGTTGTCAAAAACTGCCTTACCCGAGTCCAATGGATTGTAACCATTCAGGACCTCTTCTTTATCGCCATAACCGTCTCCATCGGTGTCATTATTGGCCAAATTTGTGCCTATGGCGGCCTCGAAGCTGTCTGGTAGCCCATCTGCGTCAG
>Ga0209319_1002489_pt1 | contig 11509 bp, 9 predicted proteins | sample RifGroE2_FD_184000 | JGI IMG/M metagenome (GOLD analysis project Ga0209319, IMG submission 184000) | Groundwater microbial communities from Rifle, Colorado - Groundwater E2 (SPAdes) (version 2) | ecosystem: Environmental > Aquatic > Deep subsurface > Groundwater | place: Rifle, Colorado, United...
GGATTCGAAGGGTGCGCCCGGGAAAAGCGAACAGCTTTACTTTTTCAGCACCCAGGTCCGAAGGAGAATCCCTCACTACCCCGGTGGGAAAGGGGTCGGGAAAACGGGAGTTTTTACGGGGTGGAAATATTAAAACCGCAAGGTTTTAAGGAGCGCTATGCGCGACGCCGTTGTAGCTCAGTTGGTAGAGCGTATCCATGGTAAGGATAAGGTCCGCGGTTCAATCCCGCGCAACGGCTCAGGTAATCCGGAAATCGGCAACCGGCAGCCAGTGTAATCAATAATGGGTAACCAAATCATTCAAAAATATGGGACACATCAAGGACACAATGGCGAAGATGCGATGCTCTGAATGCAAGGAAATCAATTACTATTCTTCACGCAACAAGAAGAAGGTAAAGGAGAAACTTGAGATGAACAAGTATTGCAAGAGATGCCAGAAGCACACGCTTCATAAGGAAATGAAATAGTCCAAAGGGGCGGGCTTTGCCCGTCTCTTTAAAATTGCGGGCATCGTATAGTGGTAATACGGCGGTCTCCAAAACCGTTAACGTGGGTTCGATTCCTACTGCCCGTGCATTATTCAAAAAGCATACCCCTTTATGATGGGTATGCTTTTTGAACATGTCATGAGATGTAGAGGGAATCGAAGGGCGCGCCCGGAAAAAGTGAACAATTTCACTTTTTCAGCGCCCAGGTCCGGAGGAGATTCCTACTGCCCGTGCAAATGAAATAAAAGACGCCTCCATGGCGTCTTTTATTTTATTTTATTTTGTCTAAGTAGGAATCGAGCGTATATGGATGCGAGCGAGCATTCAGCGCTGCCCAGGGCAAGGAGTTTTCAGCAGAAAACGACGCGTATAATTCCTACTGCCGTGCAAAATAACAAAAGCGCTTTTGAAAAGGAGTGCTTTTTTCGGTTTTGAAGAATAATTTTAACTAGCGATCGGTCTTTTTGGCTTTTTTGGCGATGCGGGAAGCGTCTTCGGCGAGTTCTTTTTTAGCAGCGATGGCTAATTTACTCATGGATTTCCAGTGTTTTTTGAGATCGGCGGCCAGGGCGTCGATTTCCGGTTGGCTGGCTTTTTTACTTTTCTTGTATTCTTTGGAGACGGTGTCAATAATGGCTAGATAGACCGGCTCTGTTATTTCGCGGGCTTTTTCCAATTTCTCTACGACCTCACCTTTCATTTTAATGGCCCAGGCCTTGGCATGTCGTTGATGTTTTTTTCCTTTTGGTCCGAAGAAAAAATAGGCAGTGGCTGCGAGTCCGGCCAGGCTGGCGCCGGCGACGGCCAACTTGATAGCTTTGGTTCTGTTGATTTTTTTAGGCATAAGTTTCGGCTTAAAATTATTATTTATTAATTATTTTTTTTCAGTATTTTTTCTTTAGCGCGTTTTCTTCCGCGCGATGGTGGAAAAAACAAACGAAAAAGCATGTTATCCTCCAATCTTTCCTTAAGCTCCAAAACAAACTCTTCCGACTCCCTGAAATGATCCTGTAGTTTTTCGGAAATTTGATAGAGATTCCGGCCCGCTTTAATGAAATAATATAAAACTATCGAAAGCAAAATAGCCAGCACCACGGTTGCGATTGAAGATATAAAGAAAAAAATATCAGCTTTCATGATTGTTGACATGTTTATATGTGTTTCGCCAAAAGCCTCTTGGACAGAGTCTGATGGCTGGGTGATTTTTTAGCCAGATGATCTTGCATCCTTTCAGAAAAACGTCCCTTTCAGTTTTTGTCATACTGGCTTTTTTAAGTAATTGCAGTTTCTCTTGATAATACACTACCTGGAAGTTTATATTCCAATAGTTTTTCTCTGCAAGAATACGATGTTCCGAGTTTGTTGCATTAAGGAGTTAGCGCACTTAGGTTGGCTTCAATAATATCCCAATTTTCAAGTATATTTGTCCGAATGTCATTTAGCGCTTCGTGCAGATAAAACAAGAAAAAACATCCAATCGGGTGCTTTTTTGTTTTTGATATCGATTGTGGTAAAATAAAATCACTTGAAAAAAACTTCATATGCAAAACAAAAACAAAATGAAAAAAATAATATCGATAGGATGCGGCGGCGCGGGGATGTTCTCGGCAATCGTCGCGACCCAGCTTAAAAAAGGGGAATTCGAAGCGATCGTGCTTTCGGATGAGAAGGATATCTATTGCCGTTGTACGACGCCGTATATCGTGACGGGCGAAGCCCAGCTTTGCGACGCGATCCAGCCGGAAAGCATGATCGAGAGTTACGGGCCGAAGATCGTGCATGAGAAGGCGATCGGCATCAACACCAAAAGGAAACACGTCCTGACCAAGGAAGGGCGCATCCATAAATATGATTATCTGGTCATCGCCACGGGTGCTTCCCCGTTCATTCCGCAAATCAAGGGAATGGATTCAAAAAACGTCTTCACTGTCAGGAACAGCCACGACATGGAATGTATCCAAGCTCGCCTAGGAAAAGCCAAGAGCGCGGTCGTGGTTGGGGCGGGGGTGATCGGCATGGAGATGGCCGGAGCGCTCAAGGCCAAGGGATTGGAAGTCAGCCTTGTCGAATACGCGCCGGGAATTTCCTCCGGAATCACCGATAAGGAATTCGCCAAAAAGATAATTTCGCATCTGGAAGGAAACGGAATCAAGATGAGATTCCGGAGCAAGGTCGTGGAAATAAACGACGCGCCGAGAAAAAAGAAAGAAATAATAATCAAAAAAGGCAGGCAAAGCGAAAAGATCGTCGCCGATCTGGTGATCGTGGCGGCGGGAGTGCGTCCCAATCTGGAGGTCATCAGCGGAACGAAGATAAAAGCCAACCAATTCGGGATACTGGTGGACGAAAAGATGAGGACGAATATAAAGGACGTTTATGCTTGCGGGGATTGCTGCGTGCCGCTTTCGGCGGTGACGGGGAAAAACGAACCGAGCTCTTTGGCTTCAAGCGCGATCCAGCAATCCAAGATCGTCGGATACCAGATGGCGGGATTTCCGATCAAATACGCGGGTTCCACGGGAGCTTTCGCTTTCCAGACGCTTGGCAGGGAATATGCGGCGGCTGGACTTAATGAAGACGAAGCGCGCAGGAAATTCAGGTGGGTCGTCGTCGGGCGCGCCCAAACCACGGACGTATACAAGGATTTGGAAAGGAACAAGCCCTTGGACGTGAAGCTGATTTTCGCGGGACCTAAAATGAGGTTGGTCGGCTACGAAGGTTTCGGAAACGGGGTGATCGCTTCGGCGGAAGTCGCCAGTTTCGCGATCGGACTTCGCCTCAACATCTTGAAAGTCTTGAAATTCAACTACATCGCGCATCCGAGCCTGACCCCTTGGCCTTTCATGAACCCGATCATCATGGCGACCGAGGACGCGATGGGGAGTTTGATGAAAAAATTCAAAGAGTTTTTCGGGAAAAAATAATAATATTTTTCAAAGCAGATTTTCAAAACACCCCCTACGGGTGTTTTGTTGGTAATAAGGGAAATATACGAACTTTGCCGGTGTATTAAAATCATAGGCTTAAGTCGCAACTTAATCTCATGTATGTTTGGAATAATAAGAACATTGGTAAATATAGTTTTCGGGGTGATCGAATTTCTATTATTGCTCCGTTTCGTATTCAAGTTTTTTGTCGTTAATCCCGGTACCCCTTTCGTTGCTTGGATTTATGGTACGACGGCGCCACTGGTCAGTCCATTCGCAGGAATCCTTCCGGACCTTAAATTGGGAGGATTCGTGGTCGATTTTGCGACACTGGCCTCACTGATCGTTTACGCTTTCGTGAGTTATCTGATTTTGCAATTGTTTTCCCATATAGGCCCTAGGTGGCATAGGGATTCATGAATACCGCCTAGATTCATTTAAGTTAATTTATTTAATAACAAACATATGTTGTGGACAATAGCCGTAATATTATTCGTACTTTGGCTCTTGGGATTCATAACGGCGAGCACTTTCGGCGGATGGATCCATGTGTTGCTGGTCATAGCTCTCGTGGTAATCGTAATACAACTTCTCCAAGGTAGGAAAATTTTGTAGTGCCATCATTAATGATAAGAAGACACCTTTTTCGAGGTGTTTTTTTTGTTTAGCTTTTAAGTGGAGACAGGCATCGAAGGAAACAGTTTTGCTGTTGTAATATAAACATTAATCATTCAGGCAAAAATATGCCGTATAAAAACATAGAGGAACATATAAAAGACGCGAAATCCGGCAAGTGGAAGAAGAGGGAGTGAGGACGTTTTCGTATGTTCCGATTCCTGATAATTTCTTAACCTAGCTTAATCATATGGAATTCTTAATAACCTGGTTGGTGTCCGCGGTGGTCATCCTGCTGCTGTCCTATCTTTTGCCGGGAATCACCGTCGCTGGATTCGTCAGCGCCCTGCTGGTAGCCTTGGTTTGGGGTCTGCTTAACGCATTCATAAAGCCGATCCTGCTGGTTTTGACGCTGCCCATCAACATACTGACCCTGGGTCTTTTTACCTTCATTCTCAACGCGCTCCTGGTCATGTTGGTAGCGGCTGTCGTTCCTGGATTCCGGGTCGCTAATTTTTGGTGGGCCCTGCTCTTCAGTGTCCTCTTGTCGTTGGTCATGTTCCTGGTTTCAAAGTATTGAAAAAAAGGGGCATCTTTGGCGCAGGCGCACCGTGCGAACGGTGCGCCTTTTGTTTTTGCTTCGCATAGCTGTTTAACGGAACCGATCCTTAAGCGATCTGAATAAAGAAATAAAAACGGAAAGCAATAAAGATGAAACCAAGCAGGAAAAATAATTTTCGATAATAAAAAAACACACCCTTGCGGGTGCGTTTTTTGAAACCAAGATTTATCCGACGAATGTCAGGGCGACTCCGGTCTTGCCGGCGCGTCCGGTCCTTCCGATACGGTGGATGTAATCCTCGAAGGTCGCAGGGACATCGAAGTTGATCACATGCGAAACGTTCGGGATGTCGAGTCCTCTGGAAGCGACGTCGGTCGCGACCAGGATCTGGACTATATTCTCCTTGAAAAGTTTCAAGGCTTTCTGTCTTTTGGCGTGGGATTTGTCTCCATGGATGGATTCGGCCTTGAAGCCCTTGTGGTGCAAGGCCTTGGAAAGCTTCTCCGCTCCGTGTTTGGTCCTGGAAAACACCAAGACTTTTTGGAAGTGGGTTTGCGCCAAAAGGTTATGCAACACTTCGATCTTATCCTGACCGCGATCGATGCGGACGACGTCCTGGTCGACTTGCGCGGAAGTATCCCTCTTTCTGATGGAAATCTTTTCGGGATTATTCAAGAACTCGCCGGTAAGCCTTTCGATTTCAGGCGCAAGCGTAGCGGAGAAAAGCAAAGTCTGCCTTTTCGGTGAAACGAGCGAGAGTAGATAGCGGACATCCGGGATGAATCCCATGTCGAGCATCTGGTCGGCCTCGTCCAGAACTACGTTGGCGAAACGGTCGAGGATCAGTCTCTTTCTTTGGATAAGATCCTTGAGTCTTCCTGGCGTTCCGATCACGACGTTGTGCCTTGAACGCAATTTGTCGATCTGCGGGCGGATATTGGCTCCGCCGACGACTACTACCGAGTTAATGTGAAGTTCCTTGGAGAAAGCCACGAACTCGTCCTGGATCTGGATGGCCAATTCGCGCGTAGGCACGACGACCAGCAGTTTCTCATGCGGGTTGCGAAGGATCTTGTCGATCATAGGCACCAAGAACGCTCCGGTCTTTCCGGTTCCGGTGTTGGCCAGGCCGATCACGTCTTTTCCTTCCATGATCAAGGGAATGGTTTTTTCCTGGATCTCGGTCGGGGTTTCGAAACCTCGCTGGGCGATTATGGTTTTGAGGCGTTGGTCGATCGGGAATTCGGGGAAAAGGGTCTTGGCGATATATTTATCCTCCGCTACCGGTCCGGCCGACTTGTTGATGAACTTGTTGATGTCGATCGCGTTTCCGGTGAACCTTCCTCTTCCTCCGCTTCTTCCGCGGTTGAAGGTGTTGCTCCTGCCTCCTTGGTAACCGGATCCCGGTCCTCTTCTTTTGGGACCGCGTGGCCCGTTCGGTTTGAAATTCCTGCTTTGCATTGGGTTTTTGGCCTCGGGAGTCAGGGCACATAACAAGCCGGGGGACCGATAACGGTTCCTTGCTTTTATTTGCCAGGCTCTGGGCCGATGATTGTTGTTGTAGCTCCTTGCTAGAGGGCAAGGCTCAAAAAGTGATTCCGCTTGGCGGAAAAGTCCTCTCGTTCACCCGGGCTGAAAAGCTGCGGGCTTCGCTAAACAATGAAAATTAAAATCTATGTTTAGATACACGAGATAGTTCAAGGTATTAACATAGATGCTTATAGTAGCACGCTTGACTTTCCTTGTCAATAGGAGTATAATGTATAAAGAGGATGAAGAGGGGATTGGCAGTCCTTTCGAGCCTGAAATAAGGCATAATCTTCGAAACAACCAGAGAGAAGTCTCCGCTTGTGAGCGGGGGAAAGCGGGTGGAACCGCGGACCGAAGAAAGTCCGTCCTGCAAATATCATATTTTATGGTATTTGAGGGACGGATTTTTTATTTATAAATTAACTTCAAAAAAATATGGAAAACATGATGGAGAAAATCGTATCGCTTTGCAAAAGGAGGGGTTTCGTGTTCCCGGCTTCCGAGATATACGGAGGATTCGCGAACTCATACGCCTACGGTCCTTATGGAAGCGAACTTAAAAAGAATATCAAGGATCTTTGGTGGAAGAAATTCGTGCACTCGAGGGAAAACATGGTCGGGATAGACGGCCCGATCATCCTTCATCCGAAGCTTTGGGAAGCCTCCGGCCACACCACCAATTTCAATGACGCCCTGGTGGATTGCAAGGAATGCAAGAAAAGGTTCCGCGCCGACCATATCGTGGAAGAGGCTACCGGAGAGGATATGGAAGGCAGGCTCGACGACATGAAAAACGTCTTGGATGAGAAGATCAAATGCCCGGTTTGCGGAAAGAAAAATTGGACCGAGGTGCGCAACTTCAATATGATGTTTCAAACTAAGCTCAACACGACCGACGACGAGAAGGATTCCGTCGCATTCCTTCGTCCTGAAACGGCCGGAGCCATTTTTATCGAATTCAAGAACGTTTTGGATTCGACCCGGCAGAAGATCCCGTTCGGAATAGCACAGATTGGAAAGGCTTTCCGCAATGAAATCGTGGCGGGAAATTTTATCTTCCGCCTCCGCGAATTCGAGCAGATGGAAATCGAATATTTCATCTCTCCTGAGGAGAAATGGGAGGAGCTTTTCGAGAAGTGGCTCGTCGAGCAGGAGGAATTCGCCATGGCGCTCGGAGCCAAAAGGGAGGACATCCGAAGATATGAGCACCCGAAGGAGAAACTTTCGCATTATTCCAAAAAGACCATCGACATCGAATACAAATTCCCATTCGGAGGATTCAAGGAGCTTTTCGGCTTGGCGCACAGGGGAGACTTCGATCTTTCCCAGCACGCCAAGTTTTCCGGACAGAAATTGGAATATTTCGATGCGGAGAAAAACGAGAGATACGTTCCGCATGTTTTGGAGCCGACCTTCGGTTTGGACAGAAGCATCCTGGTTTCACTTCTGGCCGCATACACCGAAGAGAAAGTCGGTGAGGATATCCGCGTGGTGATGAAATTTCCCAACGCGGTCGCACCGGTGAAAGTGGCCGTCTTCCCTTTGATGAAAAACAAACCGGAACTGGTCGGAAAGGCCAGGGAGATTTTCGATTCCTTGAAAAATAAATTCGTCTGCGAATTCGACGACAACGGGAACGTCGGGAAAAGGTATCGACGCCAGGACGAAATCGGAACGCCGTATTGCGTGACCGTGGACTTCGATTCGCTGGAGAAAGGCGACGTGACCGTGCGCGACCGCGACACGATGGAGCAGGAGAGGGTGAAGATCGAAGAATTGGAAAGCTTCTTCTCGGAGAAATTCAAAGTTTACCCTGTCAAATAATTTTGCTTGTGCAAAATTCCTGCGTAGCAGGATTTAACAGGGTAAGCATCAAAACGGGATCCCCCGGATCCTGTTTTTTTGTGTAAAATCGTGGTATAATAAAGCGGATCAAGGACTTGAAACAAAAACAAAATGAACATCTTCGGTTACTTCGCCCTTTTCAATGCCTCCGTCCTTTACGGGCTCGGCTTTCTGACGCTTCCCGGGGCGAAAAAGAGCAGGGCGCATAAGGACGTCGCCCTGATAATGCTGCTGATAGCTTCCTGGAGCCTGGGATATTTTTTCTGGCAAGTTTCTTCTTCGGGAGCCGAAGCGATCTTTTGGATGAACGTGTTGATGGCCTGGTCGGCGTTCATCCCCGTCTTTTTTTTCAGGTTCGTGTTGGATTTTTTGGGGATTTTCAAGAGATGGCGATATGCCTGGATAATCTCCGCGGCGGCGGCGTCCTTTTTTGTCATAGGGATTCTGGGCGGATTCATGACGGCAGGAGTAAGGCAGGGCGGTTCCTATCTTAGTTATCCGCCGATCGCTGGACCGCTCTTCGTTCCGTTTCTTGTTTTTTTCGCGATCTGCATGATTTGCGGATTCTTTTTCCTCGCGTCAGAAATAAAAAGCGCCACCCCCGTCTTACGCCAGCAGATAAGGTACGTGATATTGGGATCGGCCGCCGCCTACGCCATGGGCACCACCAACTATTACATGTGGTTCAGGTTGGACGTTCCTCCATTCGGTAATTTCGCCCTCACGTTCGCCCTGGTTCTGGTCAGTTATGCCATAGTCACCAAGCATCTTTTCGATATTCGGATAGTTTTCCGCAAGTCCACCGTCTTCGTGGGAACGTTGATTCTCTTCACCTTGTTTCTGCTGGTCGCGAAATATCTGTCGGTAGAATATTTTCCGAGCGCCGGAATTTTCGCGGATGTCGCGGTCTTGCTTTTGGCGGCGTTCGCTTTTCCCAGAACCAAGGAACTTTTGTATGAATTTTCCAACAAGCATTTCTCCACTTCTTTTTATGACGGAGCCAAGCTGATCGGGGACCTCACTATCAAACTCAACTCAACCCTGAATTCCCGCACCGTTTACGGTCATATCGCCGACGCGCTTACAGACGCCTTCCATTCCAAATCGGTCGGCATCCTTTTTTACAACGAGAACAACAATACCTATTACGTGCAATACAACAAGGGCTTCGAGTTGGACCATTGGATATTTCCGGGCAACGAGGAGCTGCACAAAAACTACACCCAAAAGGGAATCCCGATCATTGTGGAGGAGATAAGGAAGATCGAAGGGATGGAAAGGAAAATGATCGTGAAGATGTTCCAACGTTACGGCATCGACGTCGTGGTGCCGATGAACATCAAAAATAAAAATCTGGGGGTGATAGTTTTGGGAAGGAAAGAGTCCGGAGACATCTATAGCGACGAAGACCTCAAGGCCCTCAAGGTTATTGCGGCGCAGACCGCCTTGTCCATCGACAACTCCCTAAAATTCGAGGAAGCCCGGGACTTCAACAGGAAACTCAAGGTCGAAGTGGCCCACGCTACGGAGGATTTGAGACACGCCAACGAGGAATTGAAGAGCTTGGACAGGGCGAAGTCGGAATTCATCACCATCGCTTCGCACCAGCTCCGGACCCCGCTTTCCATCATCAAGGGGTTCGTGAACATGGCCCTGGAAGGGGAATATGGGAAATACAACAAGAAGATCGGCGAGGTGCTTTCGAAGATAAACAGCGCCAACCAGCGGCTTTCCGATTTGGCCGAAGATCTCCTCAACGTTTCCAAGATGGAAGCCGGTGGAATCAGTTATGATTTCTCCCAAGGAAGTCTCGAGGATGTGCTGCTGGAAATAAACGACATGTTCTCGGCCATGGCCAAGGAAAGGAAGCTCCGATTGGATTTCATTTTTCCCGACGAAAAGACGCCGCTCGTCAGGATGGATCGGGTGAAATTGCGCGAGGCCATATCCGGACTTGTCGACAACGCCATCCGGTATACCAAGGAAGGAAGCGTCACGGTCAGACTCGGGATCGAAGGCGGCTGGGCAAAAATAGAAGTTTCCGACACCGGGATCGGGATCAAGCAGGAGGATCTTCCGAGGCTTTTTGCCAAGTTCAGCAGGGGCGAGGGCGTGAGCCGGATCCATACCGAAGGGGTAGGATTGGGACTTTATGTCGCCAGACAGATCGTCGAGATGCACGGCGGAAGGATCGAGGCGGAATCGGAAGGCGTCGGCAAAGGATCGAGATTCGTTTTGGAACTGCCGGTTTCCGTTTCCTAGGGTTTTTTAATCGCCGCCCGGACATGCTATAATGTCCATGAGGAAGCGCGCTTTTCGGCGTCGCTTCGCTAAATTTTTTAAGAAAAACAAAAATGGAACAGCCACAATCGATAGATATGTTCATCGAGCGCCTTATAGAGGAAAAAAACTTCGGAGATATCGAGCCGGAAACCAGGGGGCAGATCAAAGAGGACCTTTTGGGAAGGATCGAGGACAGGATAAACGCCACCATCTTGGAAAACATTCCCGCTGAAAAGATGGAGGAATTCAGCCGCTTGATCGAAGCCGGGGACGCCGAAATGATACAGGTATATTGCCAGAAAAACATTCCGGATCTGGACGCCGTCATAGCCGAAGCGTTGGTTTCATTTCGGAGCACCTATCTAAATTCCTAATATTTGAACGATGGATTTCGGAAAAAGCAGGGACAATGCAAGCCGGAACGGGCAAACGCTTGAAGGGAAAAGGAGGGTGGTGATCGCAAGCGTGGATATCGAGGAACAGGCCCGCGACATGGCCGAGGAGAAACTGCTCTCTTCAAAGGCGGAACTCAAGGGTTTCGGCGGTTTTTTCCGTAAAATCTGGAAACACAATCTGGCCCACGAGTATTACCGCCAGAAGGAAATCGCGAAAGCCAAAAGGGAAATTCGGGAAAGCGGGAATATTTATGCCGGTGAAAAAGGGGAGAAGGCGGATCATGAAAGCGCTATGGGAGCGATCGTGGAACGGTTTTGCAGCGAATATGAGGCGGAAGGGATGCTGAGGAGAGGGGAGGAGAAAAAGATTTTGGAGGATGACGATGTCGAAAGCTCGTTGATCAAAAGCGACATCACGGCCCTGATAGGAAGGTTCGCCGCGGGAACGTTGACCGAGGCCCAGTTCGAATCGGAAAAGAAAAAACTTTTGGAGAGGAATTTCTCCGAGGCCGGCGATAAAAAAGGAAAGAAAAGAAATTCCCTGTATGTCGACAATCTTTTGGAGATAGCCAAACAGGTCAAAGATAGCGTTTCCCACGGAGCCGGATTGGACGCCTTGGATTTGGAATTCGAGCTTGTCATCGGCAAGGCCAGGGTAGGCGTGGAAACGGAGCCGCAATTCAACGCCGTGGATAAGATCGTCGACAGGATCCAGAAATCTTTTTTGGGCAAATTCGTCAATGAGACCACGGCGGCTTCGGCGGTGGCGATCGCGCATTCCCTCATAACCAAAGGGGCGGTGGGAACGGCGCACAAGGCCACGAAATTGGCCGGGCCTTTGGGATTGGGGCTCAGTGCCGG
>Ga0209319_1002490_pt1 | contig 11506 bp, 5 predicted proteins | sample RifGroE2_FD_184000 | JGI IMG/M metagenome (GOLD analysis project Ga0209319, IMG submission 184000) | Groundwater microbial communities from Rifle, Colorado - Groundwater E2 (SPAdes) (version 2) | ecosystem: Environmental > Aquatic > Deep subsurface > Groundwater | place: Rifle, Colorado, United...
ACATCCCCTCTTAACCTTCCAGCACCGGGCAGGTGTCAGGCCTTATTCTTCATCTTTCGATTTAGCAAAGCCCTGTGTTTTTGTTAAACAGTCGCCTGGGCCATTTCTCTGCGCCCTATCTCTAGGGTCCCCTTCTCCCGAAGTTACGGGGTTAATTTGCCGAGTTCCTTAGCCATGATTCACTCGAGCACCTTAGGATTCTCTCCTCACCCACCTGTGTCGGTTTACGGTACGGGCTGTATATCAATTAACGATTGGAAGATTTTCTTGGAAGTCTGTTTACCACAACTATCAACTCGTCCGAAGACTCGCTGTACTGTAAACCATCAGCAAAATCAAGCTATTAACTCGATCCTATACCTACGGCCTTTAACCAACTATTCCGTCAGTTGGCGTGTGTGTCACTACTCCGTCTCTCCTTCTCTCAATATACAGGTAATGGAATATTAACCATTTATCCATCGAATTCGCCTTTCGACTACTCCTTAGGACCCGACTAACCCTGATCCGATTAACGTTGATCAGGAACCCTTGGGTTTTCGGTGTGCAGGTTTCTCGCCTGCATTATCGTTACTTATGCCTACATCTTCTTTTCTAACCGCTCCAGCATACCTCACAGTACACCTTCTGCGCTGACTAGAATGCTCCCCTACCACTATAATAAATTACAGTCCATAGCTTCGGCAGTGTGTTTGATGCCCGATTATTATCCACGCTCAGTCGCTCGACTAGTGAGCTGTTACGCACTCTTTAAATGAATAGCTGCTTCCAAGCTAACATCCTAGCTGTCGCTGCAACCGAACATCGTTCTATCAACTTAACACACGTTTGGGGGCCTTAGCTGTTGGTCTGGGCTCTTTCCCTCTCGCCACCGGACATTAGCACCCGGCGACTCACTCCCATTAAACACTTATCGGCATTCGGAGTTTGTCAGGAATTGATAGGCGATGAAGCCCTCGCATCCTATCAGTAGCTCTACCTCCGATAAGCTATAAAATGAGGCTGTCCCAAAAGACATTTCGGGGAGTACGAGCTATCTCCCAGTTTGATTAGCCTTTCACCCCTACCCTCAACTCATCCAAATCCTTTTCAACGGAAACTGGTTCGGTCCTCCACAGCCTGTTACGGCTCCTTCAACCTGGTCAAGGGTAGATCACAAGGTTTCGCGTCTGCTCCCACTAACTTAACGCCCTATTCAGACTCGCTTTCGCTTCGGCTCCGTACCTTAAGTACTTAACCTTGCTAGTGAGATGCAACTCGTAGGCTCATTATGCAAAAGGCACGCCGTCATCCCACGAAGGGACTCCGACCGCTTGTAAGCGAACGGTTTCAGGTTCTATTTCACCCCCCTGTTCGGGGTACTTTTCACCTTTCCTTCACAGTACTGGTTCACTATCGGTCTTCTATTGGTATTTAGCCTTACGGGATGGTCCCCGTAGATTCAGACAGGATTCCTCGTGTCCCGCCCTACTCAGGATACCGCTATAAATTATAAAACTTGCATGTACGGGATTATCACCCTCTACGATCTAACTTTCCAGTTAATTCCACTTCATTTTATAACTCAATATCGCGGTCCTACAACCCCAATATTGCCGAAACAATATTGGTTTAGGCTATTCCCCTTTCGCTCGCCACTACTCAGAGAATCGATATTTCTTTCTTTTCCTGCAGGTACTTAGATGTTTCAGTTCCCTGCGTTGGCCCATCTCTCGATGTGACCGGTCTTCAACCGGCCGGGTTGCCCCATTAGGATATCTGCGGATCAACTCATGTTTGCTAATCACCGCAGCTTTTCGCAGCTTACCACGTCCTTCTTCGCCCATAGAAGCCTAGGCATCCTCCGTTCGCCCTTAAGTAACTTCTTATTACTGAAATTGTAGTCCCTTAAATCTAAAATTTAACAGACCCAATCTATTTTTTTTGCTCGAAATAAATCTTATTTTATTAAAATTATCTCTTTTTCTTTACCTCTTTATCTCTCTCAAAACGTCAAAGAACTGTCATTAATTAGTATCACTTTCGCAAGTAATATAATAGTAATGCCCGTGGTCACGACCCACCCGAATACCATAATGTATCTGGCACTATATAATAAAAGGAAGACAAAAGAGCAGAGCTAAAAATAAAATTACTGTTAAGCTCCAAAAAGGAGGTGTTCCAGCCACACCTTCCGGTACGGCTACCTTGTTACGACTTAGCCCCAGTTACCAGTTTTGCCTTAGGTCGCTCCTTGCGGTCACGAACTTCAGGCACCCCCAGCTTCCATGGCTTGACGGGCGGTGTGTACAAGGCCCGGGAACGTATTCACCGCGCCATGGCTGATGCGCGATTACTAGCGAATCCAACTTCACGGAGTCGAGTTGCAGACTCCGATCCGAACTGAGATAGGTTTTTGAGATTCGCACTCCATCGCTGGATAGCGCCCCTCTGTACCTACCATTGTAACACGTGTGTCGCCCCGGACGTAAGGGCCGTGCTGATTTGACGTCATCCCCCCCTTCCTCACACCTTACGGTGGCAGTCTCGCTAGAGTCCCCAACATTACTTGATGGTAACTAACGACAAGGGTTGCGCTCGTTATGGCACTTAAGCCGACACCTCACGGCACGAGCTGACGACAACCATGCAGCACCTCGATACAGACTATTGCTAGCTATGATATCTCTACCATATTCCTGCACCGTTCGAGCCCGGGTAAGGTTCCTCGCGTATCATCGAATTAAACCACATGTTCCTCCGCTTGTGCGGGCCCCCGTCAATTCCTTTGAGTTTCAACCTTGCGGTCGTACTCCCCAGGTGGATAACTTATCGCTTTCGCTTGGCCACCGACTGTGTATCGCCGACAGCTAGTTATCATCGTTTACAGTGTGGACTACCAGGGTATCTAATCCTGTTTGATCCCCACACTTTCGTGCATCAGCGTCAATAATGGCTTTGTGAGTTGCCTTCGCAATCGATATTCTGTGTGATCTCTATGCATTTCACCGCTACACCACACATTCCACTCACAGCAACCATATTCCAGCTATACAGTATCAATGGCAGTATCCCGGTTGAGCCCGAATATTTCACCACTGACTTATATAACAGCCTACGCACCCTTTAAACCCAATAAATCCGGATAACGCTCGCATCCTCCGTATTACCGCGGCTGCTGGCACGGAGTTAGCCGATGCTTATTCGTATGGTACTCTCATCAGTCTTCACGAAGACCTTATTGCTCCCATACAAAAGAAGTTTACAATCCATAGGACATTCTTCCTTCACGCGGCATGGCTGGATCAGATTTCCATCCATTGTCCAATATTCCTCACTGCTGCCTCCCGTAGGAGTCTGGACCGTGTCTCAGTTCCAGTGTGGGGGACCTTCCTCTCAGAACCCCTAGACATCATAGCTATGGTAAGCCGTTACCTTACCATCTAGCTAATGTCACGCGAGCCAATCCGTATCCACCAAAGCTTTAAATCCTAAAAGATGCCTCCTAAGATTACTATGGGGTATTAGACCAAGTTTCCCTGGATTATCCCCCTGATACGGGCATGTTGCTCACGCGTTACGCACCCTTGCGCCGGTCGCCGCCAAGTATTGCTACTCGCGCTGCCCCTCGACTTGCATGTGTTAAGCCTGCCGCTAGCGTTCATCCTGAGCCAGGATCAAACTCTTCATTGTAAAAATTTTTTCTTAAATGTTCGCTCGAACCGTAACTCTATTATTAATTCAAAAGAACTAACGCTCTACTCTTTATTGTACTGTTAAAATTGTACTTGTCTTCCAATATTTTCAAAGATCAATTTTTCTATCCCTACTTCGCAGTAGGCCCCTATCGTTTGGGGAGTGCAAAGGTAAACATCTTTTCTTAACTAACAAATAATTCTCGCCTTTTTGTTGAAGAAAATTGACAACTAATTTGAAAAATGCTACCTGACGGTAAATTCAGATGAATATTCTACCGGAAGTCCATTTTCGGTAAACCCTTCAATTTTTATTATGTACTTGCCCGGCAGTGATGAGGTATGTATATTAATGTCACTTGATACTCCCGGTTTAAGATCAATCTGAGGATCCCAATATAGAAGAGATCTCATGTCAGGAAAGTTGTCTGCCTTTGCAATGCCATTTGCTGTAAATTTTGAGGGAATAAGCGCTCCCTGAAAATCCATAATCCTTACATTCCTGCCAAAAGTTAATCCGGAGTAGTCCCCTTTGTAAGTTTTGAATAATACCAATCCTTCGAAACTTGCGTAGCCTACAAAAAATTCTGACCCGTATATAGAGATTGATTTAACCTTTAAGGGATCATAGTTAAAGATCTTTGTATGATCAAAAACAGGTATTCCATCTAAAAGGACAAGAGTATTACCTCTGGAATAGGATAATGTTTTGTAACTGTCTTCCCATCTCATCTGCAGATCTTGCCTGCCATCAAGTTTGCGGAATCTCAGTTCGGTAATATATTCTATCATCACCTCCGGCATTACAGGGAATCGTGTGTAGTCATCCAGTTTGTAAACAACAGGCTTTGTCCTTAACAGGGGATCGTTATGAAAAGGTAACCTGTCATACAGTGTATCTATGCCAAATCTTCTGCCGATTTGCATTTCTATGCTTCTTTCACTGAGTGATTGTTCGAATTTTCTATCCAAAATCAGTTTTGGGATATTATTATCTATCTTTTTTATGAACGGATCATTCAGTTCATATGTAAAATTGTAGGTGGAATCAGCAGAAGGAATCTCCAGAACTATCTCTCTGTCTCCAAAAAAAGAGTTAGTATAGAAATTAAAAGTCCCGGTGCTATCAACAACAGATGAATAGACCTCTGCATTCTCACCAACCGCCGAAAGGAATATTATCTTATCCCATAATGAGCCTGTACCCTTAAGAGTAACCTTGCCTTTAATAATCTCTCCTTCGTACTCCGGCACATATAAATTATCCTGAGAAAATACTCCGTGGCTGATGTTGCTTTTGAAATTTGAAACCGTCATGGTGTTGTAAACCGGAAGAGAGTCAACTTTAACAACAGTAACATTCAACGAAACAAGTGTGTTGCTTGTATTGGAAAGGGTAATGGGAACAGAACTGTTTAGCGGTAGGATTCTACCACCTTGTCCAAATTTTACTTCTACTGCATTTTGAGTCCCCAGTGCAGAGAGGCTCAGACCTGATTCTTTCTGCTCATTAGCAGATACGGCAGAGTTCTCAGTGGCAATCTCAACATTTCCGGGCACCTTTTCAGAAGTAAGAACATTGAAAATTGGAATTACTTTCTCAAAAAGTTGGGGAGTGCTTTCATTTAGCATCTGTTTCGTGTACGCCAATATTCTGTAATTTCCGGTTGCTAGTACCGGAGGCAGGGAAATGTGACCGCTACCTCTACCATCTATCAGGAAAATTTTAGCCGTGAGCACAACCGATGTTGAATTTTGAATCTCAACGTATGCTATACTACTAAGTGGTGACAGTTTTGGAGTTTTGGAGATATCAAGGCAGTAAAGCGAAATCCAAAGGGTTTCGCCAGCCAGATATGAATCTCTGTCGGTGGAGAGGTAAATTCTCTCCTGAATCCTCTCCTGAGCTTTAGCATTATGTGCAAATAATGCAAATGCAGAGATAAGTAAAGCTGAAATTGTATATATTTTATTTTTCATATCTTGGAATAATTTCGTGAATCAGTTTACTTGTGATCATTTGGCCAGAACCATGGTTTAACCTTACTCCCCAACAACCGACAATCAACACATTTTTTAGCTGCCCAAAGGCTCTCATTATCCATCTCTGAATAATATGCTATGTCGTAACCGGTATCCCAGAGTTCATGGAGAGGTATAGGATTTTGGGCATTAACAATTACCGGGTCGCAATACTTTGGATCTTTATACACCTTAATATCACTGGCGTTGGCAAAAATTCTCTTTTTTGTCACTTTACTTGCGCTTATATAGCCTAATACTCTTTCAGCAGGTTTTGTTATACATCTGATATTACCTCCGATCTCACTGGGCTGAGGGGCAAAGATTCCTCCGATGTCATCAGAGTTTTTCCTGATATTTTCCCAGTAAATATATGCATCTCGTGTGATTGCCATTTGAGTCAACTCCATTGAATACAAAAAATTGACTCTTAAATCAGACGATCCCATAGAAACAAGTGATTTTTGATAAACATTGTCCTGAGACAGATTACTGGTTGTAGCTATTAAAATAGACGAAGAAACTCCTTTCCCCCAGCAATAGTATCGATTGTCCGCAAGATCTATGTCCAACACTTTATTGGTTTCGCGATCATATCTGACATATGACATGTATTGAGATTTAAACTCCCAGTCTTCAGTAAAACTCCATTTGTAATATTTTGTTTTGTTTGTCTGATCATGTGTGTTTACATAAAAGGTAACACTATTCTTAACAGTATCTACATTATACCCGATTGAGTCAATTGGAGGTGCTTCCAAAATCGGGATTAGATCGGATTCGTATCTTTTCGACCCAATATTAACGCATAATTTATATTGTAACGATGGGTTTATACCAATAGTATTTATTTGATACTCTATGACTTTGCCTTGTTTTGTCTCATATCCCATGTATTTTACACCGTTCTGGTTTTCAACCCATACTATTGCTTTGGAAACATAATCAATTACATTTTCAGCGTTTAGTGCCAGTGATCGGCTAATCATCACCCGGGTAATATCATTCTGGAGAATATTTCCCTCTATTACTATCATGTTATCTATTGCCTTTATCTCTTCCGGTTCAAAGGGAGTTACGCATCCTTTTACAACAATGAGTGATAATACGAGAACAATTCCGATATATATATTTTTCATCACGCCTCCTGTCAGAATTTAATATTGTAATTTATATAAGGTATGGGTGCACCAAAAATCGAAAGTTTGTATCCCTGAATTTTTGTGCCATTATTAGTGTCATAGTATACAGAAAAGGCATTCTTCCGTCCTGTAATATTGTAGACCCCAAATGTTATGGTGCTGTGCGTCCATAGTGTAAGATTGTGGCTTGGCTCAATATTTACCGCGAAATCCATCCTGAAATAGTCAGGAATCCGGTATGCATTTCTATCTGAATAGTAGAGTCTGTAACCGTCTCCGTAATAATATTTGCTTATGGGAATAGTGACCGGCCTACCTGTTGAGTAGTCAACATTAAGTGAAATACTGAATCTTTGAGTAAACTTATAGTTTCCAATTAATTTGAAATCATGAGGTTTATCATAAGATGCAGCATACCAGTTACCGTCATTTATGCTGTACACATCTTTAACTCCGCTCTCTCTTAACATTGTTTTTGAGTATGTATATGATAACCAACCGTTTAATTTACCAAGGGGCTTTTTCGCCAGTACTTCAACGCCATAAGCTTTACCCTGAGTTTTAAGAACATCTCTTTCAATGTTCTCGTTCATATTTAAAACGGCTCCGCCTTTGTAATCCAGGTAGTCGTTCATCTCTTTATAGTAACCCTCAAGAGATAGTTCTACTCTTCTTCCAAGCGCATTTCTGTATATCCCGAATGCGGCCTGCCAACCCTTTTGTGGTTCAATGTTGGCATCACTTAGCTTCCATATGTCTGTCGGAGAGACAGCAGATGTGTTTGATAACATATGAATATTTTGTCTCATGCTGTTAAAACCTGCCTTAACAGAAATATCATCGGTTATTGAGTATCTGGCTGATATTCTGAATTCAGGACCATGATATGGTTTAACGATGCCACCCTTACCAACATTAACCGTTTCTGTAATATTTGACTCGTTTCTATCTTCCGATGCATACTTGTAGTACGAGACAGGACCCAGCGCAGTATAAAACGTATACCTTAATCCCAGGTCAACGGATAGTTTATCAAGAATATTCCAGGTATCGCTTATGTAAAAAGCAATTTCTGCTGCGTTTTCATCATTCAGTCTTTTTGGAATCAAAAGAGATTCCGGTCCAACCGGAGTAAGTACCCCTGGTGTAAGATTGTAGTAAAGGGCATTGGCTCCATAATTAATTGAGTGCTTTTCGTCCATCAGCCAGTTAAAGTTTGTCTTGACGTATAACTGCTTAATGCTAAACTTCATGTTGTAAGCATTCACCGGATTGCCTTTCTCCTCTGTTTTGTAACTGTACTGATCGTATCCGGTGCTTATAACTAAATTGTGTTTGTCACTAATAATATTTCTCCATTTGAAGGAGACATTCATATTCTGATAGTTAAAGCTTGTATCGGGGCTGAATTTAAAACCGTCTCCAGAATAATAACCGTACAGATATAGAGTGTTTTTATTATTCACTTTGTGACTGACTCCTAAAGTCAAGTCCTGAAATGATGCAGATCCTTCTTTGTACCCGCTTTCAGGAGGCAGTACTCCAAGAATCCAGTTTGAGTATGTGGTTCTTAATCCGGCAATAAAATTCGTTTTATCTTTTACAATGGGCCCTTCAAGGTGGAATTTACTTGTAAGAAGACCTAACCCCGCAGATCCGGTAATTTTATTACTGTTTCCATTTCTGCTGTTAATCTCAAGAACAGATGAAATTCTACCTCCGTATTTTGCTGGTATTGTGCTTTTATACAGCTCTATATCGTTTACAACATCCGGATTAAATGCCGAAAAGAGGCCGAACAGGTGAGTAGGATTATAGATTGTTCCTTCGTTAAAGAGAATCAGATTTTGGTCTGTGGCACCACCTCTGACATTGAAACCACCTGAAGACTCTCCTACCGATTTAACTCCCGGTAGAGTTAATACAATTTTCATCACATCTGCCTCTCCAAATGCAGCAGGCACATGCTTTATCCTATCAATTCTGATACGCTCCAGTCCCATTTGAGTACTTCTCATTTTCTGCGTACTCTCTGCGGTAAGAACAATACCTTTTAAAGGATAAACTTTGTCTTTCATCATTACATCCAACTCCCCGTCACCATAAACCTCAACCATAAGTTTACTGTCTTCAAGTCCATACCCTTTCAGTTGCAGATCATAATTCCCTCTGGGCAGCATAATTCTGTAAAAACCAAACACATCTGTTGTAACCACAGTATGAGGCCGTTCAATAAAGACCGATACTCCCGCTAATGGTTCTCCGGTTTCGATGTTTTTCACATAACCCCTCAGAAGGGCTCTTCCTGTACCCGGTGTGGCATTTGGATCGCCTATTTTGTACAACTTATTTTCTGATCGTGCAGTATTGTCTGTTGACGAGAGTGCTCTTAACTGTTCCTGTGTTATATCTGCAGACTTCTCTTCTGAAAAATAATTGTCAGGCAGATTAGACATAATGCCAACTCCTTTAAGAATAAAAAGCGAATTACCTACTTGTGATAGCGAGTAATCTTTTTTTATCAGTTGAGCAGAGAGCTCTTTCAGGAAATTTTCGTTGGTCGAGTTTATGGAGACAAAGAGTGTGTCTTCTCCTTTATCAACACTATAAAATAATTCAAGCCCTGTTATCCTGTAAACCTCTTTTCTTAAAGAGTCCATTTGGATTTTTTCAAGACTTACTCTGCCGGGAGTTTGTGAATAACAAACATTACAGCCTATAATTGCAAATGCAATTGAAATCAGGATTATCCTTTTCATTTTATTGTATTGGGGCTTGTTGATTCTACAAACTTTATAATTTCTGCAAAAGAATTATCGCGATTACTCCTTGCATCTAAATTTTTCTCTCTGATAAGGTGCCTTATCTCTTTTCTCTTGGCAGGATAAATCCTGATTATATCTCCTACTCTTTTAACACCATAAACTTTTTCACCTTTTACCAGGTGATATGTATTTGTTGCCAGAAACATTCTTTCAAGTTTGCTGTTCGTTTCAGAGCTGGCAGATTGATTTATCCTCTCTGCATATGTTTTTTTAATTTTTTTGTAGAGCTTCGCTGAGTCGTTCTTGTAAAGAACTTCATAATAACCCGGACTCAAGCCTGGGGTGTTATCTCCTTTTTGTAAAGTGATATTGTGAAATTCTTTTGTCCCCATGGTAAAGGATTCAACAAAATCATTATTGAGAACCACATAACGACCGGAATAACTTATAAAAAGATATAACTCATCCAGATGGCTGTTTAAGTTAAGCATGAGGTTGGTGTAGATCTTGCTGTTATACCTGACTGTTCCAATTTGAAAATCCGGAGAATATGCAAAATAGGTTCCGGTATGGGTAAACTTATAAGCCAAAGGCGCTGTTCCCCTATAAAGATTTGAATAACCTTCAGCGTTTTCAATGAATTTTTTGTAGTCCTCTCCCGTCTGTGCAAAAAGTGTAGACAGAAAAAGGTAAAGCAATGACGCTAATATGAATTTTTTCATAGTAAAAAATTAGGTATAAAGACCTGCACGTGTAAATGGAAAAAAAATTTGCACAATTTGCCGGGATGCAAATATAATAAAGTTTTCATTCTGAGAGTTGTGCTTAATCTCTTTCTGGTTAATTTTACATCATACTATTTAAGTTAGACTATTATTTCACTTAAAAGTTTGAATGGTATAATTGAAATTTGCATTATTTTAGAAATAATTACATTGAAAATTTATGAATAGCAGATTTGAGTTCAGAAATGAGATTGATGAAGTTGGGTTAAGAAAAATTGATGGAGTAATTGGATACCTTAATAATTTAAATATTGGCGTACAAATTTGGTATCACCCACCTCTTCCAACAATAGATCTGGCAATGGAGTACTGGAGTGGAATGCCCGGGACTCACTGCAAGAATCTGTTTTTCAGGAATCATAAGGGCAACAAGCACTATTTGGTTATTTTCGAATGTTCAAAAAATCTTGATATACATACTCTGGAAAAAAAACTTCAGCAGGGAAAGCTATCGTTTGCATCTCCTCAAAGAATGCACAAATATCTTGGGGTAGAGCCCGGGTCGGTCACACCTTTCGGTCTGATAAATGATAGGGAACATCATGTTTTTCTTTTTATTGACAGTTGCCTGACAAAAGTTGATGAAATTAGTTTTCATCCTAATGATAACAGGGCGAGCGTCGTTGTTAAGAGGGAGGATTTTTTTAGATTTCTTGATAACAGGGGTAACAAATATTCATTAATTGAGGTATAGATGGTTCATTTATCAGGTTATTGCGACATTTTTTTTGAATAACTGATATTCCGGTTGTATCAAGTAAGGATCATGAACAAAAGTTGAGGGATTCGATATTTAGGCATAAGTTTTAGATAGTCTAAAAAGGAAATATGTTTTATTTTCACAAATCACTCAACTCCGGCAACCGATTGTTTTATAATTATTACGCTTGCAAGTCATTAATATATAGACATTAAGGCAAAGACTTGAAAGTCCCCCAACTTTTGATCGTGATCCTCAAGTACTGTCTATTAATATTCTCATTATCAACCCCGAAAAACCATTCCTACCTGCGGCGGGCAATAAAAAAGCCCGATGATTTCTCATCGGGCTTGTAAAAGATGGCGGCTACCTACTCTCCCACTTGGTATAGCAGTACCATCGGCGCAAACGGGCTTAA
>Ga0209319_1002492_pt1 | contig 11493 bp, 9 predicted proteins | sample RifGroE2_FD_184000 | JGI IMG/M metagenome (GOLD analysis project Ga0209319, IMG submission 184000) | Groundwater microbial communities from Rifle, Colorado - Groundwater E2 (SPAdes) (version 2) | ecosystem: Environmental > Aquatic > Deep subsurface > Groundwater | place: Rifle, Colorado, United...
GAGGGTTTACGCTGCCAGCGGCTTAACCGAGCGCCATGAGGGTCAGCATCACTTTTTCCAACGGCGCGAACCATCGCCGCGAGGCTCGGATCAGATTCCGGTAAGCAGCAAGTCCAGCGCAGCGATGATTTCATCGCGCTTGCTTTTCAGCGACGCAACTTTATTGCCCAGCGAACGGTTGGGGATACCCGCCAGCTCTGCGGTGGACATGACGACTGCCACGCCCTTGATTTTGAATTGCGGGTTGAGATGCTTTGCCGCCAGCCCCATTAACAACGAGGACAGAGACCCGCATTCTGGCTGAAATACGCTGTAGCCCATACAGCTTGGCTGGTATCATGCGCGCCGTTTGGAAAAATTTGTATTTATTAATCAGCCTTCCCGAAAAGTAACTTTCACTTATGCCAATTATTTCATTAGACAAGGCCTGCCTCGCATTCGGGCATGTCGCACTGCTCGACCACGCCGATTTTCAACTCGATGAAGGCGAGCGCGTCGGCCTGATCGGGCGCAACGGCGGCGGCAAGTCGAGCATGATGCGCGTGCTGGCTGCTCAGGGAAATCTCGATGACGGGCTGGTGTGGCGCGCACCGACCGCGCGGATCTGCTACGTCAGCCAGGAGCCGGTGCTGAATGCCGATGACACGGTGTTCGATGCGGTGGCGCAAGGCCTGGGCGATTTGCATACGCTGCTCAGCGATTACCACCATGTCTCCCATCAATTATCCGAACCGGATGCGGACGTGGAAAAGCTGCTGGAGGAGATGCAGCTTTTGCAGACCCAGCTCGAAGCGCAGAACGGCTGGTCGATCCAGGCGCGCATCGAGACCGTGATTGCACGGCTGGATCTGGATGCCGACAAGCGCGTCGGCGAGCTGTCCGGCGGGCAGCGCAAGCGCGTGGCGTTGGCGCAGGCATTGGTGGCCGAACCGGATGTGCTGATCCTCGACGAGCCGACCAACCATCTGGATTTCGAGTCGATCGAATGGCTGGAAGGGCTGCTGAATAATTTTATCGGCGCAGTGTTGTTCGTCACGCATGACCGGCGTTTTCTGGATAACGTCGCCACGCGCATTATCGAACTGGATCGCGGCAAGCTGGCGAGCTTCCCCGGCAATTTTTCCGCCTATCAGGCAATCAAGGAACGCATGTTGAGTGACGAGGCGATAGTGAACGCCAAGTTCGACAAGGTGCTGGCGCAGGAAGAAGTGTGGATACGCCAGGGGGTCAAAGCGCGCCGCACTCGCAACGAGGGCCGCGTGCTGCGCCTCGAGCAATTGCGCCGCGACCGTGCGGCGCGCCGTGAAAAAGTCGGCAAGGTCGAGATGAGCGTGGACACCGGCGACCGTTCCGGCAAGCTGGTTGCCGAGCTCAGCAACATCTGCAAATCCTTTGGCGAACGCAGGATCATCGACGATTTTTCCTGCCGCATCCAGCGCGGCGACAAGATCGGCCTGCTCGGCCCGAACGGCGCGGGCAAGAGCACGCTGCTCAAGATCATTCTCGGCCAAATGGAACCGGACTCCGGGCAGGTCAAGCTCGGCACGAAGATTTCGGTCGCGTATTTCGACCAGCTGCGCGAGCAGCTGGATGACGAAGCGACGCTGGCCGACACCATCAGCCAGGGTTCGGATTTTGTCGAAATCGGCGGACAGAAGAAACATGTCATCAGCTATCTCGGCGATTTCCTGTTCGCGCCGGAGCGCGCCCGCTCGCCGGTCAAGAGCTGTTCCGGCGGCGAACGCAACCGCTTGCTGCTGGCAAGGCTGTTCACGCAACCCGCTAACGTGCTGGTGCTCGACGAGCCGACCAACGATCTCGACATCGAGACGCTGGAATTGCTCGAAGAGCTGCTGGCAAACTATGACGGCACGCTGTTTCTGGTCAGCCATGACCGCGCGTTTCTCGACAATGTGGTCACGCAGGTGATCGCCTTTGAAGGCGACGGCAAGCTGATCGAATACGTCGGCGGCTACGAGGACTGGGTGCGGGTAAAAAAATACCAGGCATCGATTGCGTCTGCCACATCCGGTGCAACCGCCAACCCCGCTGTTTCAACGCCACCGCGTGTGCCGGCAGAAAAACCCAAGGCTAGCAGCAAGCTCAGCCACAAGGAAGCGCGCGAGCTGGAAGAACTGCCCAAGCGCATCGAGGTGTTGGAGCGCGAGCAGATCGACATCGCCGCGCATCTCGCTGATGGCACGCTGTACCGCAGCGATGCCAAACGCGCCAAGCAACTGCAAGCGCGCAGCGAGGAAATCGGGGCGGAAGTGTCTGCGGCGATGCAACGCTGGGAGGAACTTGAGCGGCGTTCATTGGCGCTGTGATATCGGGCCGCTGATACATATTTTGCGACCTCTCGTCGGTTTTGTGTCGATTTTTGCGCCAGTTTTGTGCTAGAAAGGCACCGTCCGTTAAAACATTCAGCAGTTGGGTATCGACTCTCGCTTTAACATCATTTGTGAGGAGCGCGCATGAGCAAGCAAAAAGGTTTTTCACTGATCGAATTGATGATTGTCGTCGTGATTGTCGGCATTCTCGCAGCGGTTGCCATTCCCAGCTACCAGAATTATGTCGTCAAGGGCAATCGCGCCGCCGCGCAGGCATTTATGATGGATGTGGCAAGCCGCGAGAAGCAATACCTGCTCGACGCGCGCACTTACACGAACAGCTTGGTTACGCTGGGGGTGACGGCTCCCACCGATGTCAGCAAACACTACACCATTACAATCGATGCGCCTGCTGGAACGCCGCCGTCCTTCACCATCACCGCCACCCCAACCAGCAGCCAACAGACGGCTGATGGCGCGTTGACGCTGGACAGTTCCGGTGCCAAGACACCACCCGGTAAATGGTAAAGACCAAATGAACACAAGGCGGCCTTCTTCCGGCTTTACCCTGACCGAACTGCTGATCGTGGTTGCGATATTGGGCATTCTGGCAAGCATTGCCTTGCCCAGCTTCCAGTCGCTGACCCAAAGCCAGCAGGTGAAGAATGCAGGTTTTGAATTGTTTTCCAGCCTCAGTCTGGCAAGAAGCGAGGCCATCAAGCACAACAATAATGTCACCGTGACCCCGGCGGACACCGCCGATTGGGGAAGGGGCTGGACGATAACCAAAGTTTTGCCTGACGGCACGACCAACACCGTCAAGTCGCAGGGGGCGCTGAAAGGCGTGTCCATAACCGCAACCGATACGCCAGCCAGCGTGGTTTACGCGAGAACCGGCAGAACGACTGCTGCAACGGCGCCCTCTTTTCAGATTGATGTCTCACCTGTAAATACAAATGTTCGTCGCTGCATCAAGATCGAGCTGAGTGGAATGCCGCGCAGCATTAAAACTACTGGAGCCTGCCCATGATTGCCCACCGGAAAAATGCCGGCTTCAGCATGATCGAGGTGTTGATCACCATCGTAATTTTGATGATTGGATTGCTGGGTCTGGCCGGGTTGCAGACGAAGGCGCTCACTGCGCAAATGGAAGCCTATCAGCGCTCGCAGGCGTTAATTCTGCTGAAGGATATGGTAGACCGGATTAGCGCCAATCGCAAAAATGCTGCGTCTTATGTGACGGAGTTGAATCCGGCTGCTTCTTGCCCGGCAGCGGGCGCCACCGTTGCCAGTGTCGACCTGAACGAATGGTGCAATGCATTGCTGGGTGCGGCCGAAGTGCAAGATACGGCAAAAGTCGGCGCGATGATCGGTGCGCGCGGCTGCATAACCCAGACGGTTGCACCGGCGAGCGGCGTTCCCAGCCAATATCTGGTAGCCGTGGCATGGCAGGGATTGAACAGTACCGCTATCCCAGCCATAACTTGCGGACAAAACCAATATGGCAATGAAGCCTTGCGCCGTGTGGTTGCGCTTCCCGTCACCATAGCGGATCTGCTTTGATATGAACTCTCCCATTCACACCCATGCTTTCACAAACCGGCAAACCCAGCGTGGCCTGTCGCTGGTCGAACTGATGATCTCTATCACCATCGGCTTGCTCATCCTTTCTTCGCTGACCACACTATTTGTCAATCAGAGCAGGACACGCGCCGAGCTGGATAAATCGAATCGCATGATCGACAACGGTCGTTATGCATTGGAACTGTTGTCTGACAATCTGAGGCTGGCGGGTTTCTACGGCAACTATATGCCCAGTGGCACACCTGCCGCCACGCCGGATCCCTGCAATTTAACGACCATAACTACTGCAGCAACCAATCTTGATGTGCTCCGCCATCATGTGCAGGGTTACAACGCTGCTACGGCAACAGCTACCGCCAGCCCACCCGCAGCCTGTGTGACGGCAGGCTTGACCTCATTAAAATCCGGTAGCGACATACTGGTGCTGCGCCGCGCCAGCACATCGACTGTCGCAGCCGCAAACGCGACGGCTGCGCCTAATAGTGCCAATACGGTTTATCTGCAAGTTTCGAATTGCTCGACTGATACTTCAGGGAGTTACCAGATTGCCATTGGCTCGGCAGCTTTTACTGCCTTCCAGAACAAGGATTGCGCAACTCCTGCGAGTTTGCGCCCCTTCATCGTGCAGGTCTATTTCGTGTCGCCCGACAACAACGCGGGCGATGGCATTCCCACGCTGAAGCGAATGGAGTTTAACCCAGCAACCGGCGCGTTTGTGACCACGCCATTGGTCGAGGGTATCGAATACCTGCAGATCGATTACGGGTTGGATGCCAATGCCGATGGAGCGGCCGACAGCTACATTGCCACCCCTGCGCTTGCAGATTGGCCAAACATCGTGTCGGTGAAAATCAACATCATTGCCCGGAATACCGAGCCGACTACGGGTTACGATGACCCAAAAATCTATACTCTCGGCCTGGCCGGAAGCTATACCCCATCGGGCGATGATCGCAAATACAAGCGCCATGCCTACACCCAAGTGGTGCGTCTTGTTAACCCGTCCGGACGGAGGGAGGTGCCATGATCTTATTGCGTAAACAGCAAGGCAGCACCCTGTTGGTGGCACTCGTCATGCTGGTGCTGCTGACCCTGATCGCGCTTTCCGCGATGAATGCCACCACAACCAGCATCCAGGTGGTGGGTAATGCCCAATTCCGTGAGGAGGCGAATACTGCCGCGCAGCAAGGCATAGAGCAAATAATCAGCAGCAATTTCACTGCCTTCCCGGCAGCGTCATCCGTTGCGGTGACCTTCGGAGCAGCGAGTTACACCGCACAAGTTGAAGTACCTACCTGCACGAGTTCCATCGGGCTCACAAACGCCGACCTGAATCCCGTCATTGCGGCTGACGCCGTTTGTCTCGGCAGCGGTGCGGCGGTTGACACCGGGATCGTGGGCGCCACGGGTGTCGTAGCGGCATCAGCACAATCGTGGTGTTATAAACAGAACTGGGATATCCGTGCCACGGTGGCCGACAGTAACACCGGGGCGAACACGGCCATGCATCAGGGCGTATTTATCCGGGTGCCGGCGGGTACGGGTTGCCCATCCTGATATTGATTGGTGGCGTTAGTTTGCCACAGTGAAGTAACTGATCTTATTGCAGTCTGGAGGTGTCATCATGAAAACGATGCGAGTCATATTAGCCGGTCTGTTAGTGGCTTTGATGGGTTATCCCGCAATCAGCCAAGCCGAGGATATCGATATCTACAGCGGCACGACCTCGAACGGCGTTCCCAATCTGATGTTTGTCGTGGATAACCCATCCAGCCAGAATAACAACGCGTCAGCTTGTACCTATTGGGATGGCACCGCCCCCAGCAACAACAACAAGGCCCTCGGGCAAGACCAGTGCGCGCTGGCCAACATCGTGCATGGCCTGTCCACAAATGCCGATGGCAGCGCCGTAATCAATCTCGGCATAACCACTGTGGCCGGGGTTTACTTCAAACTTACCCCGATAAACGACAGCATATACGCCGGCACCGACGCACCGCCCGGCTTAATCGCCGGCACCACCACCAACCGGCAAGCGTTCATCCTTGCCGTCAAGGCGCTTGCCCAAGCCACCGGCAAGTCCGGGCAAGGTTCAGAATTGCAGGAGACCTGGGCGTACTATACGGGCGGAAACGGGGGAACCACCGGAACGGGCATTCTTTCCCTCACGGATTACTCAGGCGCCCACACCACCGCTCCAACCTCATGCGCAAAGAATTACATTATCTATCTGAGTAACGTAGACAATGCCAATGCATCCCACCCACAGCAGTGGGATGCAACCGAATGGACCAAGCTTACTGCGTCTATAAGCAATGCGGTGGCAAACGGCACTCTTACCTCCGCTCAGGGAACAACGCTGGGAACGAAGCTGCCGAACATGCCGGCGCCTATTGGCGATCCCGGCGAAGGCAGGGAGTGGGCGCGATTCATGAGATCTGTCGATGTTAATACGACTACTGCCGGTACAGGATTGCAATCCGTTATCACTTACTCCGTCGCGACGGGCTTCACCGCAGTACCTCCTGCGGCCATCACAAGAGAAATGGAGAACTATATCAAGGCCGTTGCTTCATACGGTGGCGGCAAATACTATCCGGCAGGAGACGATAGTAGCGTTCTCACCAGCTCCATCCTGAAAATCCTGAATGAAGTGCAGGCGGTCAACAGCGTCTTTTCTTCATCCAGTTTGCCGGTCAGCGTGAATGCGCAGGGTACCTACCTGAACCAGATTTACATGGGCATGTTCCGTCCGGATCCGGACGGCAACCCAAGATGGGTAGGCAACCTGAAGCAGTATAGCTTCGTTGCTACACGTGATCCGGTCACCCACCTCATCAACCTGTCTTTAGGCGACAGTCTTGGCGCTGCCGCGATCAATCCGGCAACCGGCTTTATTACCCCCAATGCGGTCAGTTACTGGACTTGCGGCGGCAGTCCGAGCGTGCGCGCATGCAGCCCGGTGGCGGATGTCACCGGCGGTTTCTGGGTCAACGACGCGTTGAAAATTGCGGATAGCGCGGGCGGCGCCTATGATTTGCCGGATGGCGAATGGGTGGATAAGGGTGGCGCGGCGCAGATCGTGCGCCTGGCCAACCTGACGGATAATTATGCAACGGAAGACGCAACGAACACACACACGCGCAAGCTGTATACTTGCACCGGCACTTGCTCTGCCACTTCCCCAAATAATTTGCTGTCCAGCTATCTGTTTGCCAACAGCAACGCCAGCCTGACCCCCGCTTCCTTCGGTATTGTCGCCACCAAGACCATCGACAGCCTGACTCGCGACCGTGCCACCGCCACTGCCCACACCACCACCGCCCATGGTCTGACCACGGGGCAAGTTGCCCAGATCAGCAGTGCAGCGCAGGGTGAATACAACGGTTCGTTCGTCATGACGGTTACGGGTGCTAACACTTTCACCTACACCGTCGGTGTCTCACCGGCATCGCCCGCAAGCTCAACGGGAGCTATTACGGCAAATGTGCCGGCAGCAGGCGTCAATATCACCTCTTTGACCCGCTCTGGATCGACTGTGACCGTGACTGCAGCTGGCAGCGGCCTTGTCGTTAACGACAGCGTGAACATTTCCGGCGTCACGCCAACCGACTATAACGGTACTTGGCTTGTCACCGGCGTCAGCGGCAATGACTTTACCTTTACCGGCCCCGCCGAAGGTCCGACCACGCCCTCTGGCGGCGGAACCGCAGCTGTGTCAGGTAAAACCACCCGCACCATTGCGACCGCCACGGCAAATCCAGACCCCGGATTCGTGCGCGTTGGAACGCTTGTCACGGTAAAAACAATTGCCAATCATGATTTTGCCACCGGCGATCTGGTGACTATAGCCGGGGCTGCCGACAGTGGCTATAACATTGCTTCCCGCGCTATCACGGTACCGGCAGGCAGTGCAGGAAACAGGACTTTCACCTACACGCTCCCCTGCACGACACCCTGCTCTCCGGCTACGGTGCTGGGCACAGCAAGCAAGACCTCCGGATCAACTTTAACTGTCAATTCACTGACCCGGACATCATGGGTTGACGCAACTACTGCCACCGTCACCGCAACCACAACAGATGCTCATGGCTTGACCGGCACTCCCACGATCAGCATTTCGGGCGCCGCCCAATCGCAATACAACGGCACGTTCACCGCCGCCGTTACCGGCGCCAACACCTTCACTTATCCGATCACCACGGCTCCGGCAACACCGGCAACCGGCAGCCCGATTCTGGGCAGCAGCCTGACTGCGCCCGACCTGATCAACTGGGTGCGCGGCGAGGACAGCGGCGGGGATGAATTCGGCCCGGGCGGCAGCGTCACCATTCGCCCCTCGCTGCATGGCGACGTGCTGCACTCGCGCCCGGTCACCGTCAACTATGGCGGCGCGACGGTAACCATCACCGACACCGCTGATTCCGGTACTACCCGCACCGCGACAGCTTCGGCGGCGGATGTTGCGAAGATCGGAGCAATGGGTGCCCTGGCAAATATCACGTTTGCCAACGGCAATTCCTGCACGGTAACGGTCGCCTCGTCCACCACGTTTACTTATCCCACTACCGGCTGCGGCGCTGCCGGAGCGCAGACCGCAGCCACCGGTTCGTCCAATGTGGTGTTGTTCTATGGTGGCAACGACGGCGTGTACCGCGCCGTCAACGGTAATCAGACCAATCCCGCCGGTAGCACCCTTCCTGCCCCCGGCAGTGAATTGTGGGGCTTTATCCCGACCGAGTTCTTCAGCACGCTCAAGCGGCTGCATGATAACAGCCCGATATTGGATCTGCCTTCCACGATTCCAGGCATATTGCCGACACCGCAGAAAAAGAATTATTTCGCGGATGGTTCAACCGGCGTTTATCAGAAGTTGAATGCCAATGGCACAACCAATACCGCCTACCTCTACATTTCGATGCGCCGTGGCGGCAGGCTGATCTACGCGCTGGACGTAACCGATCCAACTGACCCGAAGTATCTGTGGAAAATTACCAATACGGGGGATTTCACCGAGCTCGGCCAGACCTGGTCGGCTCCGAAGGTAGCTCTGATTAAGGGATATAACGACGGCAGCGGCAACCCGAAACCGGTACTGATTTTCGGGGCCGGCTACGATGCCGGGGCTGGCGTCGCGGGGGACATGGGGGAAGATTCCGAGCCGGCCGGAACCAAAACTATGGGTCGCGGGATATACATCGCGGATGCGGTTACCGGCGCCCTGGTATGGCGAGCTACATATGGTGCCAGCTCAGCCTGTACTGCCGTCGGGATTTCCCCGGCGACCTGCACAGTAGCAGGGATGAATTACAGCATTCCTGCCGATATTACCCTGATGGACAGGGACTTCGACGGAATGATAGATCGCCTGTATGCCGTTGATGTGGGCGGTAACGTATGGCGTGTGGATCTGCAACGCGAAGGCAACCTGGTCCACAACACCCCCGACTACTGGCGGGTGAACCAAGTGGCGTCACTGGGCGGCAGTTGCTGCCCCCGTCGCAAGTTCTTCTATTCGGCGGATGTAGTGCCTACCACTAGCTACGACGCGGTACTGGTCGGTTCCGGTGACCGTGAGCATCCGTTATATACCAATGCGGCCGCTGACAAGCAGGATCGGGTTTTTATGCTGAAAGACCTGACTGGCAACGATGGCAGCAGCCTGACAACCCTCGTCAAGGCAGACCTATTCGATGCCACAAGCACTGCTTATGATGCGACTGCGTCCAGTTACAACGGCTCCATCATCCCCAATAAAGGCTACTTCATTGACCTCCTCGCTGGAGAGAAGGTCGTAAACGCGCCCCTCACGGTGGCCGGTTATACCTACTTCGGTACCAATCAGCCTACTGCAGCCCTCACGTGTAGTGCCAACCTGGGGATTGCCCGGGGTTACAGGCTGTCACCTCTGGGCGGAACCTATACATCCACCGTGTTTTCCGGAGGAGGGCTGCCGCCCTCCCCGGTGGCTGGCGTGGTAAGCGTAACCGTAGCGGGTGAAACTACGCCGTCGCTGGTTCCTTTTATCATCGGCGGCGGCGGCGCCCCCGATTGTGTTGGTGTTGACTGTACATCGGCTCTCGGCGGCGCCAAGCCAACTATCAGCGTTCCGACCAGTCGCACCAGGACCTACTGGTACCAGGAAATAGACTGATTCGACTCGCTTGTGGTTGATATTGAGCGAACTGCTCAAGAGGGTCGGGTATCAATCGCGAAGAAGATCGGATAATGGGTGTTCCGGACGAGAAGGATGAGGCGCCCAGGGGCGGCAGAACCCTATCCCTTTTGCATGCCAGATTTAAGAGTCCATTTCAGTGGGTTTCATACCCGGTTTTACCGCCGCGCTGAACAGCATTGCGCAGCAGGCGGCCAGCGCGCCGATCCCGAGAATATGCAATGTATCTCCGGAAAAATGGAACAGTTCGCGCAGTACGGCACGCTTAACACCAGCGCCAGTCCGGCGCTGCCGCCCAGCACGATCCACCGCAGCGCCGGATTCCGCCGCGACCACGCGCCTTGCCATGCGCTGAGGATACAGCGATAGCGGTTCGGGAGTAAATCGCAGAAATACCTTGGGGCGATGGGGAACAAAAAAGGCTGCACGGCAAGCGCGTTTCGGGTAAATTGCGCGCTCATTTTTGGCAACGGAACCTCTCCGGAATAGCGTTATTCCGCCGGTTCCGAAAATTTCAGGAGAAGAAAGTTATGACGCAATACAGCAAACGCATGGTGATCGTTCATTGGCTGACTTTGGCATTGGTGGTCGCCGCGTGGTTCCTGGGCCATGAACTGGATGAGGCAAGGCATGAAGAAGGCGCAACGATTGCCGGATACATTGCGCATGCGTTAGTGGGCGGCACAGTGTTGTTGTTTACGATATTGCGTTTGGCTTTCCGCAGCAAGGACGGCACGCCGCCGCCGGTGGGCCAGTCGCTGATGGACAAGGTGGCCAAGGGGATCCATCACGGGCTTTATGCCTTGCTGGTGCTGTTGCCGGTAAGCGGGGCAATGACCGTTGTGACGAGTGATGTGGGCAAGGCTTTGCTGGCAGGCGATGCAACCTTGCTCCCCAAGAAATTTACCGGCATAGCCCCCCACGAGGTGCATGAGATATTGGTGATGGTGCTGATCGTGCTGGTAGTGGTGCATATACTGGGAGCGATCAAGCACCAGTTCATCATGAAGGACGGACTGATGGAGCGGATGTCGCTGCGCAAAAAAGACTGATTCAGATGTAAGTCAAACGTGGGGGCGGGCCCAAAGGGCGGGTAAATGGAAACCCGCCCTTGTTTTTGGGGTTTTAGAAATCGGCGGCTTGCAGCAGCCAACCTATTCCACCTAGCGCGCCGAAGAAAATCACCACATGCGCCCAACTCCAGAACAGGTAGCGGTGCGATAATTTCTCCGGCGTGAGGTTGCTGATCAGGAATAACTTGCCGTCGCGCGGCTGGCCGATGAGGTGGATATCCGGCTGCGCGTGCGCTGCGCGCTTTTTCTTCGCCACTTCGCGCTTGGCGGCCTGGCGCGCCAGCAGCCATTCGTTCATGTCCAGTTCGCCGTCGCTGTTCAGGTCGAAGCG
>Ga0209319_1002495_pt1 | contig 11485 bp, 21 predicted proteins | sample RifGroE2_FD_184000 | JGI IMG/M metagenome (GOLD analysis project Ga0209319, IMG submission 184000) | Groundwater microbial communities from Rifle, Colorado - Groundwater E2 (SPAdes) (version 2) | ecosystem: Environmental > Aquatic > Deep subsurface > Groundwater | place: Rifle, Colorado, United...
TCTATCCTTCCATAGCCTGACCCATGCCTTTGCCATATAAACATTGTCTTTGTAGTGGCTTTGGGTGCGGTAGGCTTTCAGGTAATCAAGCCTGCTTTCAACCAGGTTCAAAAAGTCCATGCCGATTTGTTCTTCTTTTTTGGGTTTCTTCAGTTCTTTTTTTCTTTCTGCCTCCGCTTCCAGGGCATCTTTCTTCCTCTCGAATCCCGCCCCGGTATGGGGTTTCTTGTTGAGCCGGAAATAATATTCCCACCACTCCCGGCGATTGTTGAAATAAACGCTCATATACCTCCCTTTTTGATGGGAACAGAATAGAGCCACCCACTTTCACGCCGCCAAGAAGCCTGAAATTCTTATAGACCCATGTTTGGGATCTTTTCAGCATGGCAGCGACATCCTTGACACACGATGTTTCAATATCATGGCCTTGGAAGTTTTGAAAGCATGGTCTGGCTTCTGTCAATTATTTTTCCTGTAAAAGAGTAGCGGATATTGCCGGCCGTGCAAATTGCCGTTGCCATTTCATCCAGTCAAATGATCGCTGACCAACTTTGTCCCGGTAAAGCATCGCCATTGGCAGAAAACCGGCAGAGAATGTTTCTCTCATCCTTTTTAATGCCTTATCGAAAGTATCCCCAGGGTATCCGCACAAAACATAAGCCCGTAATGTGTGGCTGGCTCTTGTCCATCCGGCCTCCATGAGTATTTTCCCGGCACGGATGAGGGGCTCAAGATCATCCGGGGTGTCATAAGCAAAAAACATCTGTTTGGGTTTCAGTTCTTTTAATTTTCCGACATGCCAGAGTTCTAAACGGGCAGCTTCCAGGCCACCGGTAAACTCAACCGGTTTGCCGTATTCCTTTTTTCCTCTTTTCAGCATTTCAAAAACAGCATTGATGTGGCTGTCAGAACAGGCAAGGATGTTGTCATCCAATAAATTGTATCCCTCCGTGATCGGAAGTTCTCTAATCTCATATCCTTCACGTTTCCAGACCGAACAGAACCAACACCGGTTCGGGCATCCCCTTGAGGTTAAGACATACCCATTTTTGACATACAGGCCGGGCGTAAAATCAAAGCCCTTTTCACCGGTTGCAGGACCGCCTATTTTAACCTGGGCCACATGCCGCCATTCTTTTTCAAGGCGTTCTGCTTTTTCCAGATCCCAGGAAAAAAGGGCAGAGATATGGACCTCATCAGCTTCATCAAAGAAGCCAGGGCCGGTATTTATTCGAACCATATCATCATCAGGTGTGGCCGCTGTTTTTGTGGGGAATACTCTGATTATTCTGGTCAAGGGTTATTTTTCCTCCTTCACAATCCGATATCCGTTTTCACGTATCCATGCGAATGCACTCTTGGCGTTTTTAAGACATAAGCCGACATGGGAAGGGTCTTTACACCATTCCTTGTATCCTATGTCACACACCTCATGGCAGAAATCAGATGGGTTGATTTCTGACTTAGCCTCAAGATACTCGATGTATTCTTTGGCCTCATAAATAAGATCAATCAATTCACAGGCCAACTCCGTAGAACTTCTCTCATGCTTGGCAATACTTGTATAATATTCAAAATCCGGTCTTTTTGGTTTGTTCAATTTATCCTCCTGTAGCCTGCTTCTTGCATAGCCACAAAGTTCCAGTAATGATGGAAAACGCCTTTGTTTCTATTATCCGTTCTAAAGCTCCCGAATTCTGGGCCGTTAAATGCCCCGTGCACAGCCAGAGCGTAGGCAATAAAACACCTGCCAGCATACACCGTCATATCCTCGTTTCCTTTCTTGTAGCCTTTTTGGTACTCTTTCAGTTCTTGCTCTGTCATTTCAGCCTCGGCTCAACGTGTTCCTGGGTAATGGTGGTCTCCGGGACAAATTCTGTTGAGCGTATTTGTTGTTCTTGATCCAAAATGACGTAAATCCATCCTTTATAAACTCTTAGAATATTAATGTTGAATGCTCCTAAGTAAATTATTACAGTATCGTGCATCCCCATGTCTTTCAGTTCTTGCTCGGTCATCACAACCCCCTAAGTTTATTGGGATACGGCATGTACAGTTTGGGCTTGCCTTTTCCTTCCGCTAATACTTCCACCAGATAGCCTATTTCTGCGTTGCATGGGACGCTCAACCCATCAAACATCTTTTTATGGTTTGGGAATAGTCTTTCCACAATGGCGTATGGATAGTCCCGCCAATTTCTTGCTTTACCGTTAAGGATGTATACCACCTTTCCTGTTTTTACCTTATTGCGGCCCTGTGCTTGAGAGGCCCATGTTACCAGATCGCCTATCTTAAATTGATCGGTCATTTCTTTTCTTCCTTCTTTATTGACTCAGTAATTTCTTTTGGTAAAACCAGATACGAATCACACTCGTTTTTATTGTTTATGCCGATAGTGGTACATCGGCATTGAAACAAGTCGTCGGATCTCTTTTTTGCATGGATACATCGGTTATTTGCGCAAATTATCAAAGTCATTTAGACCCCCTTGGTTTAAAGTTTTTCTTTCTCAATTGCAGGGCTTAGATTAGGATGTCGAAGCGGTTCATTTGTCCTTGCCTAAAAAAGATATTCCGTCTGTCAATGTTTTAATCATTTTCTTATTTGCAGACAGAAATGACTCAGTTTTCTGCAACATATCTTTAACATCGTTATGGAAGTCATATCCTCTGTCCAAGTCAAATTCTTGTCCAACGGAAAGTTTTGGCATTTTGTTGTAATAAAGATTTCTAAATTTTTCTAACTCTTCATTAGTTACAGAACAAACATATTCTTCACCGGGCTGTATAATTCCAATTACTTTCATCGTTCATCTCCATCCCCTGGTTGACCCAGGATTAAAGTTTTTCGTATTCTTTTTTAAAAGCATTATAAAATTCAATCTTGTCCATAAATTCAACACCTTCTGCGAATAGGTATGAAACAGAATCGTAGAAATTATTAAACGCTTCAAGCCTTCTTGATGCAAGCATCAAAACAATATCGGCGTCTCTATCAAATTCAGCCGGAACCCTCATGGTAAATTCATAATCAAAAGCTTTTTTGCCTTTTGTGATGGCGTTTGAAAGCTCTTCAAGCCTTTTGATTATTGCTTTATCTGGAACATCTTTTAAATATTTATATTTCGTGCTCAAGGCCAACTCCTTTCGGTTTAAAGTTTTTCAATTTAAGCTGATTGTTCGTCTTGCCATCATCCCATATCCCTGTCATGTCAATCCCGCTGCCATGCTTCTCAATGTGGGCCTTGACTTTATCCTCGGGAATCTCGCCGCAGGATATCGATCCAGTAAGCAGTAGGATTAACAGGGCTGAGATGATTACGGACTTCATTTGTTTCTTCCTTTTCCTAAAACTTCTTGCAGGTTTTCTTTTTTGTCGGCAATTTGATATGTATATTGCAGTAATACCAAGTCTTGCCATGGTACTCATCCCAATCGTAATCAAAACGACGGCAGTTTTTGCAGCAATCGGGAATCAGGCCGTAAATGCTAATCATTCCTCACCCTCCCAATATTTTTCAATCATCTCGCATATCTTCGCCCTGGCCGCTGGTGTGACTTTTGAAAGGCACTTCTCAGGGACTTGCCAGCCGCAATCGTCCATGTAATCCGAAAACGTTTCCCACAACTCTTCAAACGTCCAGTCTCCGAAAAAATTGTCTCTGAAAGAAAGACAGTCGGAACATGTGTGGTGGGTACATGCCTTGCCATCATATTCCCCCCTGTACCATTCGAAAACATCCCCCTTATTGATTTGCCTGTCACACTCTCCACATTTCAGGATAAGCAGGTCTGAATTGTTTGTTAAAACCTCTCGCTGTGGGTTTTCGTATCCATCTCCAGCATACCCGTCTATTGAACAACTGCATTCCATCATTTCTCTCCTTTCAAAAACTCATCACGCCACAATTTCAGGTCAAACATTGAATCAAAAACCGGTATGCCCCTTTCCTCTGCAAATTTGATTTCGGCGTCAACCCCTCCGCCGTCGCCTTTGCCTGAGATAACGAGGATAGCGTCCGACACTTCCAGCCATGCCAGGGAAGCGGCGTAAAACATTTCTTTATCCAATTTTTTAAGGCAAAGGTGTTTTACATATCCAGCGTCATGCCATGGGCAGAACGGGGCATACCCATTATAAAATAGGTCTCCGCAGGCTTTTTCTCCCATGCCTATATTTTTGAGGACTGATATCACATCCGGACCTGAATATTTTCCTGCGACATAAATACGGAGTGGTAGTTTTTTTCTGTTTGCGTTTTCCTGGTAGGTCATGCTGATTTCCTTTCTTCAAAATAATCAAATAGCGACGGTGTTTTCACGTTTCGCTCTTGTGCCTCACAATATTTCACACTGTCCAGGAAATAGCCGTGGTTAAGCTCTGATCCCCTGCCTTTTCTTCCAAGCTCAAGGGAAATATATGGGACCGTCCCAAGGCCGCAAAACGGATCATAAACAATGTCACCCTCATTGCTGTACCGGGTGATTATCCGTTTGACTATATCCGTTTGAAGAGGGCAAAGATGGAGTGCCACATTACGTTTAGACTGCTTACTGTTCAGGGTCAGCATACGGTTAATATCTGACCAAACATTATAATCATGAGATTCCGGAGCGATGGCCATGAACGTTGAGGGTAATTTCCCGGTAACGTCAACCTCTTCACCTATTTTCACATGGTGATCATAGTCGTAAATGTTCTCAAGCTGATACTTTTTGAAAAGCTCAAGGAATTGTTTTGTTGGCATGTCCTTCAAAAGCTCAGTCTGGATCATGGTATTCCCGGAAGATCGCCAAAAAGCATGAGCGTCGATTTGCCATCTGGCCCTGCTGTATTCTGTTTTTGTTTTCTGTATTGGCTCATCGGCGTAACCCCTGGTACGGTCAGTTTGAGGTTTCCGGAAAATCAGAACATATTCCGGGGAACCTACACCCATTTTTGATCCGTCTTTGCACTGTTCTGTCCATCCAAGGCGGTACGTTTGGTTATTTTCCCGGACCACATCGGTAACGACCGTCACCATCCCCATGTAATCAAACCCGTGTTTTATGCTGTGAAAAAGGCATTCAGCATGGAAGGGGGAAACGGTGGGAGCACCCTTCCCGGTCACATTGCCAAAGTTGATTCGGTCCTTGGTGTGGCAAGCGTAAATCCTGCCGGGTTTAAGTATCCTTAAAAGCTCGGGGGTCAAGAAATCCATTTGATCCCAAAAATGTTGATTGTCTTTGGTAAACCCAAAATCATTATAGGAAGGGGTATATTCATAATGATTTGCAAAAGGGATTGATGTATGGATCAGCCCGACAGAGTTGCTTTCAATCAGCTTGACCTCTTCCACGCAATCGTTATTTGCAAGGATAAAGTTTTTGCCATTGACCTCAATCCTTTTAGCTCCGATTGATCTTTGAAGCTCTTTCATCATTTCGGCATTTGATAAGCCGTATTTTTGTATAAGTGCTGTCATTTTCTCCACCATATGGTCATGATTTCGCCATTTCTTTTTAAGATTTTGTAAAACGCCTATTTCAGAAGTCGCATAGATGATGTGGATTTCACATTCATGTCCCTGCAGAAACCTATAAATTCTGTGAATGCTCTGGATAAAATCATTGAATTTAAAGCCAATTCCAAGGAAAATAGATTTGTGGCAATGCCGCTGGAAATTGCAGCCTGATCCTGAAAGGATTGGTTTTGTTGCCAGGTATTTGAACTTTCCATCTGAAAAATCAACGACCTTGCCTTCCCTCAGGTCAAGGTCCTGCGATCCGTAAACCTCAACGGCTTCTGGTAATAACTTTTTAATGGCATGCCTTTCCGCTTCCTGGTCATGCCAAAGAATATAATGAGAATCAGGATCCTTGTTGATAATATCCATCATCTTATCAATTCTGTTGTCTATGCTGGTTCTCTTTTCCCTTGATGCGTCAATGGCCGAAAGGGAAGCATCGCCGAACATAAGTTTTTGGCCGTCTCTTTTGTCGATCCGGTCAACATCTGCCGCACTGACTTCATGATAGAATATTTTGAGAGGAGGGAGGTCATATCCGGTATCATCATAGCCAAGATCGGATGGCTTCTGCAGGAAGATCGCCCATGATGCCACCCATATCCAAAATTCATTTTCCATGTGGGGAATGAGGGTTAAATTATTCGCCTGGGTTGAGTCTCTTTTAAAGAATCTGGTAAGGGCCTGCCGGGTATCCATAACACCAAGAAAACCGGCATAATGGATCAATTCTTTAAATCTATTCGGGGAGGGCGTAGCCGTGGCAACAAATTTATATTGCACCGATCCGAAAATAGATAAAAATTCCTGAAAGGTTTTCGATCCGTATGATCTGAGGCAACTGGCCTCATCCAGGGAAACGGCATTGAATTGATTGATATCAAGCCGACCGTCCCGGACGGATTCATAATTCGTGATATAAATCCCGTCGCCGTCGAGTTCGTGCGTCCACCTGATAAACTTGATCTCTATACCAAGTTTGGCGGCATCAATTTTAAACTCCTGCCGGACACCAAGCGGGGCAATGATCAACTGCCGGCCGCTTTCATACTTTCCGATGATCCTTAAAATTTCAAGCTGAATAAAAGACTTGCCAAGGCCGAAAGATGCAAATATAGCCCTGCATCCGCCCTTGATGGCCCACTGGACGATATCTTTTTGGTGAGGTTTCAGGATTGGATTGATTTCAGATTGATTGATATCAAAGCCAGTGAGGGCGGAAATGGCGACCTTGGCCTTGATGAACTCCTGATAATCCATCAAACCGCCCTCCGAATCGTAACCCGCCGCTCGCCCTTTCGGCGCTCAGGAATAACGGATGTATAGGAAAATTGTCGGCGGTCTCCGGTTGATCTGGGGGTCATTTGGGCACCTCCGATACTTCATATTCTGTTTCAGGCACAGTTCCAGACAGGATAGCGTTGCCGCAAGTGATACGGCCAAGGTCTTCATCTATTGAAGGAATAAAAACCAGAACATCAAACCCCGCATCTTTTAACTCTTCCTCAATTTTTTTGTATGGGGTGTATGATGTGTACCCGCCTGTTGTTTTGATATCATTAGTGCTACAAGCAGTTGTCATGTGGAGCGGGGTTATTTTTGTCATGAACTTTTTTGGGCTGAATAGTTTTGCCAGCAGGGAGGCATTTATGATTGATGAATCTGACAAGGCAAAATTCAAGGCATATTTTCTTCCGACTGGATCAGGTAGTCTTAATGCCATATCAGCAACATCTTTCAGCATGTGGGCTCTTCCTGAAAAAAGATAATTTCTCTGAGAATCGCTGGTTGAGTTAATGCTAAACTGAAGCCCGGCATTACCACGGTAGAATTTGTTTTTCAATATACACCAGTGTTTTAGATATCTAAGCAAATTTCTGTTTTGTTTTGGCATCATTGTAGAAACTACGGGATGAATCAGGGAATTGCCAAGATAGGGATAAATAACTTTTTTTATGTTTTGAGCACAATGAAGCACTCCCTCATTGAAAGTTGGTTCACCCATCCTTGCAAAATGGATGTTTAGCCGGTCGGTGCCGGTGATTTCTGGATGGAGTTTTATGGCCTTTATGATTTGGTTGTTTAGGTCTGATAAGGTTGCGTTTTTGCCGTGTCCAACCTTTGGAACATCACAGAATTTGCAACCCATAGAACATCCGTATTGCGTGCTGATGGTGACAACCCACTTCTTTTCAAGCGGCATTATATCGCCGTTTGGCACGCCCTCTATTTCATTATCAAGGCTCATGAAAGAGGCTTTAACGTTCTTTTCTTTCCCATAGTCACCTATTGACAGAAATTCTATTTTGCCTTTTTCGCCATCCCCAATAAGAATGTTACCGGTTGGGACTTTTATGTTTTTGATTATTTTCATTTGGGCACCTCCGTTTTTTCAACCGTGGCCGGAGGATTAATCCTGCAAATCAAATCTACCAGGGCTTCCATTTTGGGCATCCGCCATATCGTGTTCGCATATGTTTGGGGGTTGCGCCCCAAGTGGTGCTTGTTCGCTTCGATATAGCCCTGGACATCGCTCAGGAATAAAGAGGGGTTGTGTTCTGTTTTGCGGGTCCAGTCGGATGAATAAACCCTGGCATTGTCAATGTTGTCTCTGATGTACTCAATCCATTCCTCTTCATATTCTCCAAGATATGATTGATCTTTTATCCCCAAACACTCCGTTTGTTCTTTCATGAATTTATCGTATTCTGCCTGAGCCGCTTCTGCATATTCTTCGGGCGTATAATTTTCGCATCTGCCATGGTCGAAAATCTGAATTATTTCCCCCTCATCATTGAAATTTGGCTCAAGTTTTTCGCTGGATGGCTCCCAATATCTCGGGGCTGCCTGGACGTGGTACGGCTGGGTTTGAAGCTCTTTTGACAACGCCATTAAAAGTTCATAGTCTTCGTTGGATAGGAAGATTGGTTTCATTTCACCACCCCCATACGAAGCCCGGAGAAATACGGAATCCAGGCGGCGGCGTGAAGGCGCTGCAAATGGATTGCAGAATCAGAGAATGAATCAATGAAATGAGTCTCGGATTTAAGACTATTTGAATTTGTTCTGGAAAAAGAAACCGGAACGGATTTTCCGATCTTCTGTTGGTGGGTCTGGTTTTTCATTATTCCCTCCCATTCGCAGCGCACAGGGCTTGCAGCATAGGTTTATTGGCTTTCCAGAAATCAAGAGCATCACTCTCCATTTTTGATATCCGATCATCATCAAATGACCACCAATTTGATATGGAGTGATATTCATATCCTATTTTCATGTCCTTATCAAAAATAATGATAGGCCACCGCAAACCTGATATTTGAAGTGGGGTATATTTAATTGTGGTTTTTTCGCCGTTGGCTCCGTACAGGTTGGCTCCGTACAGGTCGGCTCCGGACAGGTCGGCTCCGGACAGGTCGGCTCCGGACTTTAGAGCCGCTTCAATACAAATTTTTAAACTCTTGCATTGAAGCTCAAAAAGTATTTTGCCTGTAAACCGGTGTTTAATTCGAAAAACCGGCTGATCCGTGTTGGATTCCGGTTTTTGTGATAAGTTGTCTTGCATGTTGCCCCCTTAATTGGGGGCGTGGTCAACTGTGGTGGCTGACCGTTAGATTATCTCATTAAAAAAATATAAATGTCAAATGGTTTTTTGTTTGGTACTTTCAGGGCATGAAAATTAAGATTCGTTTCTGATGGGTTTAATTTGGGCGATTGTCCTCTATGCCAATATAATTGTCACCGCAGATATATGGGTAATGTCCGAAAATCTTTCCTTTAAAATCGTAATAATTTGTTTTATAATTATTTGATTCTGCAAAGGCCAAAGCTTCTTTGCAAGAGATCCATTGATCATTTTTGCCTAGGAAATAATCAACTCTGTTGAAAAACAACATTGCCTCGGCCTCACTCAAAACAGTATCAATCGGTTTTATGTTGCTTAAGACCGGTCTCGCAGGCGGCCCGATCACAAGCCCTACATTAAAAACACTTGTAACTATCACGGTTGCCGATATGGTTTCGGGTGTTTTTTCATCAAAATTAATAATCCAGTAATCATATCCATATGTTGCATTCAAGACAGCGAACAGCATGAAATATCTTTCCATTATAAAACCATCATTGCTATACTCAAAGCTTGCATCTGCTGAGTCCATGAGGGTTAAAACCTTGACCATTGCGTCAACTATGGTTTCTTTTGGAATGTTTTTATATTCTCTTGTCGCTGCTTTTATTTTTTTGTTATTAAAGTCCATTTGATCTTGCCGGGTCATTTGCTTTCCGGCACATCCGATCAAAAGAAAGCATAGAACAATCAATATTTTTTTCATCCAACATCCTTATTCATTAACTGCCTATGAAAATTCCCCGAAGCGACCAGCAAAAACTTTTCGATCCGGGCACGGTCCTCTAAATCATCCATAGCTTCATGCACTATAACCGTATCTTTGTCAATCCGTTCGACCAGGCATAGGAAAGACTGCCCCTTGAGAGTGTAGTCATACCAGAGAGGCAGGCCTGTCTTAAATGCAATATCAATCTTATCCATAACCGCAGTGGCTGCTTTTTTGGGCATCGCTTTATAGAGCGGGACGCCCACCAAATCAGCTCTGTCAAAATTGATCATTTTCACCTGTGTCGAATCTGTCATGGTATATTTCGTGTCGAAAAAGTGGATATTATAATCCGGGCGTAGCGGTATCCTGGTCGGTACGCCCGGTACTATTCCCCCAATGTGCCGTTTCCTTGGTGCTGGATTGGCTGTTTGATTCCCTTAAGGGCTTCCTGCACGGAAATTCTTTCTTTTAAATATTCAATAGCCTTGTCTATTTCAGACGGTTCTATTTTTTCCAGGTAAACGGCCAGAGAATTCATATTCAAAGCCTTTTCTTGGTTAATAAATTCATTGATTTTTTTATGATGTTCACGGTTCTTGGCTTCCAGATAGTCGGAGAAACTCGCTGGCTGGTCAAGTGGTTGTTTTTGTTCCAGATTTTCAACCCGTTCCGCAAGCTGGTTCAAAAGATCGGTATCAGGTTTGACAGGGGCGAGTTTTCGGCGGCCGGTTTCCAAGAATTCAGAATATGTGACCTTGAAATATTCCGCTATTGTCTCTCTCAATTCCGCGGACCCATCCGCTTTTCCAAGCTCTATTTTTGACAACATCGCCTGAGAAACGCCCAAGGCCTTGCTCAATTTAGGTTGAGTAAGATTTTTTATTCCTTTTCTATAATAGCGTAAAGCAGCGCCAAATGGCGTTTTCGGTTCCATAAGGTTGTTATAACAATCGGTTATAAACATTTCAACCCCACAATAAATTAATAAATAATGAATAAAGAACTAAAAGTTATAAAATATTCCTTGACAGGTTCTATTTGGTTATATTATAAACAGAATCATGAAAACAACTCAGAAAAAAATAGCTCAAATATTAAGTGTGTCTCAGCCTTTTATTCATAAAATTTTAAAAGGCAAAGTTCCTGTTTCCTGGCCCATTGCTGAAAAACTTTCTGACCTGTTCCCAGGCAAAACAATAAAAGAATGGAAAAAAGCTCGTCCGGAAGAGATTGAAAGGGCGTTTTTACAATTAAAAGAGGTAGCATAATGAACGAAATTATCAAGGTAAACACAGACCAGGAAGGCAAACAAACTGTTGATGCAAGGGCTCTTCATGAGTTTTTGGAAAGCAAACAGGATTTTTCCACATGGATCAAAAACAGGATAGATCAGTATGATTTTATCCAAGATGCTGATTTTGTTCAATTCCATAATTTTATGGAATCGGATTCCAGGGCAAGGATCGAATACCACCTCACCATTGACATGGCCAAGGAGCTTTCCATGGTCGAGCGGAATGAAAAAGGGAAACAGGCCCGGCAGTATTTTATTGAATGTGAGCGCCGGGCAAAAGACCCGATTGCTTTCCTGAATGATCCCTCTCACCTTCGTGGCCTCCTTCTCACATATTCCGAAAAAGTGACA
>Ga0209319_1002497_pt1 | contig 11467 bp, 17 predicted proteins | sample RifGroE2_FD_184000 | JGI IMG/M metagenome (GOLD analysis project Ga0209319, IMG submission 184000) | Groundwater microbial communities from Rifle, Colorado - Groundwater E2 (SPAdes) (version 2) | ecosystem: Environmental > Aquatic > Deep subsurface > Groundwater | place: Rifle, Colorado, United...
AAGAGGACAAAGCCACGGCAAAACATTTCGCCGCCGGGGAATGCCCTTCGCCTTTTAGAGGAGAATAACCATGGAATATATCGCTATATGTGCCGCGGCTTTTATCGCCTCCGGGCTTACGCTCTTCTCGGGTTTCGGTCTCGGCACTGTCCTGATGCCGGTATTCTCGGTATTCTTTCCGCTGGATATCTCCGTGGCGATGACGGCGGTGGTCCACTTCCTCAACAATCTTTTTAAACTGGCGCTGTTAGGCAGGAATGCGGATAAAAGAGTAGTGCTCCTTTTCGGCGGGCCCGCCATGCTGGCGGCGGCGCTTGGAGCGGCCCTGCTTTTAAGGCTGTCCGACGCCTCGCCGCTGTTCGTCTATGAGCTGGCCAGCCGGCAGTTCCAGGTTATGCCGGTTAAAGCCGTTATCGCCGCGCTGATACTGGTATTTTCCGTAGGCGAGACGCTGCCCGCCGTAGAGAAGCTGTCCTTTGATAAAAAATACCTGCCGCTGGGCGGTATTCTAAGCGGCTTCGTCGGCGGGCTTTCCGGCCTGCAGGGCGCCTTGCGCAGCGCCTTCCTCATAAAAAGCGGGCTTCCGAAAGAAGTTTTTATCGCCACCGGCGCGGTAATAGCCGCGCTCGTGGACGTAACCCGGATAACGGTCTATATCCCACATTTCAAGGCTTCCGTTCTGGGCGACCACTGGCTGCTCGTTATCCTTGCGGTGGTCTCGGCTTTCTTGGGCGCGTTCATCGGCAGCAGGCTGGTAAAGAAAGTAACCATGCGCGCGGTGCAGCTTACCGTCGCCGTTATGCTCTGCGCCGTAGCCCTGGGTCTTGGGCTCGGGTTGATCTAGGGACAGGAGATAATCTGGTATGGCGGCTGGAGATCTGCTCATAATATTCGGCGCGAAGTATTTATTCCTGGCCATCCCAGCCGGCGCGCTCCTTTATTTTCTCCGGCAGCCCGCGCCAGAGAGAATACGTCTGCTCTTTCTGGGAGTACTCGCGCTTCCGCTCATATATGGCTTCGCAAAAGTGGCGGGGACTCTTTATTATGACCCCCGCCCGTTTGTGCAAACCAACTTTATTCCCCTTGTCCCTCATGGTCCGGACAACGGTTTCCCCTCCGAGCACACGCTGTTCGGCGCGGCCATCTCCGCGGTTGTATGGGTGTCCGGCCGTAAGATCGGGGCCGTATTGTGGGCGCTGACGGCGCTGGTCGGGGTATCAAGAGTCCTCGCCGGAGTTCATCACGCCGTAGATATCTTCGGCAGTATTGCGCTCAGCGTCGCGGTTGTATGGATAATATCCGGATTGATGAAGCGACGGCGACATTTGAATGTGCAGAACGCGGAGAGAAATAACGGCGGATAAGGAGGAATATAACATGAAATTGGCGATCATTATATCGGTGACGGAACCCGAAACGGCCTGGAACGCATTGCGGCTCGGGAATTTCGCGAGAAAGCAGAACGACGAGGTCTCGGTGTTTTTCATGGGCCCCGGCGTGGACGCCGTAGAAACCACGGACGAGAAGTTTAAAGTTAAGGCGCAGGCCGAGGAATTCCTGCAGCAGGGCGGCAAGCTCCTTGCCTGCGGCACCTGCCTTAAGGTGCGCAACAAGGCCGGGAGCGAAGTCTGCCCGCTGTCCAGCATGAAAGACCTTTACGAACTCGTCAGGGACTCCGACCGCGTCGTGACGTTCTAACTGTATGAAGGTCCGCGACAGCGGCATGCCCGACGCCGCCTTCTGGGAGAGCCTCTTCGATGTGGAACTGATCCTGGACCGTATGGCCGTTAATAGCTCCGTCCACGGCCTGGTCGAGTTCGGCTGCGGCTACGGGTCGTTCACGCTGCCGGCGGCCCGGAGGATCTCCGGGTCCCTGCACGCTTTCGACGTTGATGATGAAGCTATGGCCCTGGCCCGCGCCAGGGCCGCAGCTGCCGGGCTTGCCAACATCGCCTTCCTCCACCGTGATTTTATTGACGAAGGCACCGGCCTGCCCGACGCTTGTGTGGATTACGTTATGCTGTTCAATATCCTCCATCACGAACGGCCCGCAGAGATAACAAAAGAAGCGCTGCGCATACTCCGGCCGGGCGGCCTGGCCGGGGCGATCCACTGGATCCACTCCGCCGCGACTCCGCGCGGTCCCGCACTGGACATCAGGCCAAAACCCGAGGCGCTGCTCGAGCTGCTGCGCGCAAGCGGGTTTCAGCCGGCGGCGGCGTCACCGATTGAACTGCCACCCTGGCATTTCGGTGTTCTCGCTTCTAAATCTCAGCCTTAGCCGCCGAACCGGCGCCAATCCTCCCCAGTGTCGCAAAAGTCCAATCCGGGTTTTCCCCCTCTCGTCGTGGAATTATGGCCGCGCCGCTTTGAGTGTCGCAAAAGTGTTACTTTTGCGACACTGGGGAGGGTAGGGTGGGGCCGTTTTTCATGGTTCCATCGTCGATTTTATCCCGACACACCGTTGTCGGGTTCGCCTGCTATACTCTAAATAGGTTCGCTTGATTAGGCGGGTGGGATTTTGTACGATTATCGTACATCGGGGAAATTATGCCTAAAAGAAACAACTCAAATCTGCGCGGTTTCGGCGCGCGCATGGCAGTGCTGCGCAAAGCAGCCGGCTACACACAGGAAGAACTGGCCAAGAAAATAAAAGTGTCCCGCCGGATGATCGCTTACTACGAAGTTGAGACTCAACACCCGCCGACGAGCATTCTCTCCAGGCTCTCGGCGGCGTTGCATGTAACCTCTGATGAATTATTGGATGACACCCGTATGAAAAAAACCATAATCTACCACGCCCAAGATCCAAAAAGCCTGCGCAAGCTGTGTGTTAGAGAGATCTATAACCAGAACGCCGTAAAGATTATACAGGGCGATTCGCGCAAGGCGCTGGCCGATATCCCGGCCGGCACGTTTCAGTCCTGCATCACAAGCCCGCCTTACTGGGGCCTGCGCGATTACGGTATCGCCGGGCAGATTGGCGCGGAGAACACGCCGGACACTTATATCGCAGACCTGGTTAAAATCTTCCACGAGGTCCGCCGTACTCTTCGCGACGACGGCACCCTTTGGCTTAACATCGGTGATTCATACACCAGCGGCGACCGCCTCTGGCGGGCGCCGGATAAAAAAAACGTAGCCCGGGCAATGAGTTACCGCCCCCCCACTCCGGAGGGATTGAAGCCGAAGGATTTAATCGGTATTCCGTGGCGGCTCGCTTTCGCCCTGCAGCAGGATGGTTGGTATCTTCGCTCTGATATTATTTGGAACAAACCGAATTGCCAGCCCGAATCGGTTAAGGACCGGCCGACCCGCGCTCACGAGTATGTCTTTTTATTCAGCAAGTCGGAGAAATATTACTACGATCACGAAGCTATTAAGGAATCGGCTGCAGGCGGGGACGTTCTAAAAAACCGGCGCACTGTTTGGAATGTCAACACCAATGGTTTTCATGGGGCGCACTTCGCTGTTTTCCCCCCCGAGCTTGTTCGGCTTTGTATGTTGGCCGGCTCGGGCCCTGGCTCGCAGGTTTTAGATCCGTTTTTTGGATCAGGAACTGTTGGCCTGGTCTGCCGTGCACATCAGCGGCAGTGTGTCGGAATAGAATTAAGCCCGGACTATGTGAAGATCGCACTGGACCGGCTCGGGCATGAGCAGCCGAGCCTCCCGCTCTATTCTCTCTCGAACTCCCACTGAGCAAGAACGGTGCATAAGTCTTTGCGAAGGTGATTGATCTGTAACTTTCTTTCGCTGCCGCCGTCGAAGTAAAGCTGGAATTTAACCTTACCGTGCTCGTCGGATACTGTGCAATGGCCGGGCTTCGGGTCCTGCTTGCTGTCTTTGCAGATAGTAAGTTTGCCGTCCTTCGCTTCTTGCAGTAATCCTTTCGGGATCTCCACCAGCTCATACTTAAAATGCTTTCCGCCTTTTATAAGGCAGCGCAATGTGATGATGCGCTCGTAGGCGTTCATGTGTTTTAGGAACTGCGCGCGCAGGCCGGCCAGGTCTTCAACAGAATCCTTCCAGTGCCCTTTCCCCAGCTCCATGAATTTGGAGATGTGTATCTCGTTCTCTTTAATTCCTTTGTCTGCCTGTGTTTTAAGCGAGAACGGGACGCCATTAATTGTAATGTCATGCCCGTGATTGGTTTTAGACTTCGCTAGTTCGGCGCTCTTCCCGCAAAGCTTCAATGTCCTTTCCAGCGCGTATTCGAAGCGGTCCTTTGATAATGCCTCTACTGAAAGGCAGTGGTGTATGCGCAGCACATCGCCGAAATCATGCAACACCTGCTCGTCCACCAGGTCGAAATCCTTGTTACGGTTTAGAACGAGGAATGGCCGGCGGAATTGCGTTATGATGTTTTCGATAAAATCCAACTGCTTTCCCGTCAGCTCCCCTAAAGCAGTTTTCAACCGTTCCACCCGCGCTATGATGCCGTCCCTGGTCATTGAAACACCCCTACTGTAAATTTTAAATCCGCGTCATCTTTAATAATACAAAACAAGATGTGACATTATCCCCTTGAATGTTGTATAGTGGGAAAGTATGAATATACTACTTTGCAATGGCAAGGGCGGCACAGGTAAAACAACATTAACTGTGCTGCTTGCGCACGCGCTGGCGGAAGCCGGCAAGAAAGTCGCGGTCCTCGACCGCGACCCACAAGGAACCGCTACGCAGTGGCTTAAAGAGTGCGAAAGTACGAAAGTAGCACTTTATGACCACGCATCCAAGTACGACGCGGTTTTTGTCGATACCCCGCCGCGCCTGGACACGCTGACCCCGGCGCTCGCCTCTTGTTCCGTGGCTGTCCTGGTCTGTTCTCCATCCCCCGCGGATATCTGGACCACACGGGACACCGCGGAAGCGATCCGGCCGCACCTGCCCAAGAAAGCGGGGCTGAAAATATTATTCAATGGTGTTCTTGCAAACACGGTTTTATCCCGCGAGCTTCCGGACTTGGCAAAACGTATAGGTGTTAAAGCGCTTTCAACTACAATCTCGCGCAGACAATGCTATCAACACGCAGCTCTACTCGGCTGGCAGGCGTTAGACCTGGCTGCCCGGGAAGAATTGTTTAAGGCAGCACTAGAAATAGTAACAGAGTAATAAAGTAGGAAAGTATGACAAAACAACACACATTACAGGCCCGGCTTGCCCAGTCCCTGGACAAGATGAATAAGCGCGAATCGAAGACCCAAACCGCGGCCCCCGCGGCTTTGCCGGTGGGGGAAGATCGGAAGTGCAAAAAACTGAGCATATCGCTTTTCAAAACCGACATAGCAAAGCTTGAGGGCATCCGTTCTTTTATGGAAGCGAACGGCCAACGGATCTCAATTTCCCAGGCTGTAAAACTGGCGCTCCGGACAGCGCCGCTTTCCAACGATCTTGTTGAAGCCCTGGCCGCAATCCGGGCAGAAGACGGGCGCGTTTAATAGCTGCCTGGTGGGGGGTATAAAAAAGTTATCAACAATCCCCGGCAGGGCTGCGGAAGTGGGCTGGAAAGCTATGATATAGGGGTGACAGACTCTCATATAGCTATGATATAAGGGTGTCAAAGGCATGATATAGCGGTGACAAGGTCCTCTATGAGAATGAGGGCTCTAGAATCGGTAAGAATATAACGGTTAGAATTCGTTAACGATTTTTCGCAAAACCATGTTGATAACTATCGCAAGGAAGCAGAATGACCTCGTACTTAATAGACGAAATACTTGAGCTCACCAAGGACCATAAAAGCCGCCCTTTCTTTGAAAAGGCTTTAAGGGAATTGGGGGAGCACGTAATGGCCGAAGAGTTCGGGGAACTGAAGCACCAGATAAGAACCGGCCAAGTCCAGAACCCGGCTAAATATCTGACCACCCTGTTAAAGAAGCGCATGGATCAAGCAGGGGGGGGCAAAGAGAAACAAGATCTTCCTCCGGCCGCGCAGGAAAAGCTTAAAACCTATTTTGAAGATACACAGTTAACGCTTTTTTCAAATTTCCGGCCGGTCAAAGAAGAAGGTGAAGTCGACCAGGGCGTAATGGCTGTGCCTTACGGAAAAGAAATCATTCCCTGGGCAACGTTCATCAGCTCCTCATTCTTTACGCTTTCCACCAACAAAGCTAAATCCGATAAGGTTATGGCGAAGTTCCGGACGCTTGATGGCGACGTTTCTGTGGTCCCGTTGTGGCGCGGCCGCATTAAGCCGGGCGACCGGGAGCGCGGTATTTTAACGGCAGAACACGCCAAGGTTTTAGCCGCAATAGAAAGTCTTTGGGTTCAGCAAGGCTGCCAGCGCAACAAATATCCGTCCGGCGCCGTCACCTGCTTCTGCTACGTTTCAATCCGGGACCTGGCTAAAGCTTTAGACTGGAAGTCTTTCAGTGGTCAGGGCTTAACCTGGCTAACAAGCATGGTCTACGATCTTAAGACTATGCCGTATTACGTGGACCTGTCCGCGATGAAGTTGAAAAATATAAATGGTTATGGCTTTAGTTTACTCGGGGACGTCGAACTAGCCGAAGGCAAGAAGCGCGGCCAGCCCGAAACCGTCCTTAAAGTTAAATTCTCAACGCCCCTGAGCGTCCAGCTCCTGGAGCGCCATGCTGTAAGCCGGCCGAAAGAGCTGGCGCACATACATGGCGAGCTGGCTTTCTTGATACGGCTGTTCATCGAGCCGATACTTATCGGGCTCGATGGCAACGAATACAATAAAACCCTGGCGGACCTTATAAAAGAGCTTTCCCTGCCTGCTGCAGGCTGGCACGGTCACAAAGGTAAACGAAAACAGATCTTCGAGAAAGCCGTTAAAGAATTGAACGCGCAGAAAACCGCCGATGGCCGGCCGATAAAAGTATCCATCGAAAAAGGGCTTTACGACTGGATGCTGTCGGCCAAGCTGGGCGGCGAAGAAAAGTGTATCGAGGTCCAGGTTGAAGAACCTGCAGGGCAGAAATGAGCCCTAATATTAAGTGCCTCGATCTTAAAGAAGAAGAAACCCTATTAAACGTCCTGGATAAACGCAAAGACGCGGAGCGTGCGCACATGCTCTACCGGCTTATGCTTGTGACCGGCCTGCGGATCAGTGAAGCCTTAAGCCTCAACGTTGGTGACGCGGAACGCGCCAAGGTGGACGTCCAGGTTAAAGGCTGGACGCGCGACGGCGAAAAGTTGATCCGATTAAAAACTGTCTATTTCCCTAAAGCCCTGCAGGAGCGCCTGTCGCAGTTCCTCCGCTTCAAGCGCCGCAAAGGTGAAAGCCTGGCGCCGGCAGCGCCGTTATTCATTTCCAGGGAGAGCGCCAGGCTGAGCTGCCGGCAGGCACAGCGAGATTTTAAGAAGTGGATTAAAGAATCCGGGATCGAGGGCGAGTTCACGCCTCACGCGCTCAGGCACACCGCGGCGACAAAACTCATGCGCCGGACCGGCAACGCTAAGCTGGTCCAGAAATATCTCGGTCACTCCGACGTGGCAACTACGTTAAGGTTTTACGTTGATGTCTTTCCTGAAGATTTAAAGCGCGCCGCGGAGCTTTTAAGTGAGAAAGAAAAGGTGATATTAGGGTAATTTCATCAAAACCAACCCGACACACCCTTGTCGGGTTGGGTTGTTATAATAGTTTATGAGCTGGACAGAATAATGCGTATCGAGCTGGTAAACTAAACATGTGGCCCCTACTTCTGGTTGGTTTAGGTATTTGGTGTATTTCAGAGTTGTTAGATGATAAGAAGGGGTCTAAATCCAAGAAAACAAGTCAGAAGCGGCAACGTAAATCGGGAGGAAAAAGAAAAATGGCTGATAAAAAAGTGGTATTTGTGGCGTTTGCGATTGAAGATCAGCGGCAGCGTGATCTTCTTGTGGGGCAGTCTCTTCATACAGCTACACCGTTTGAGTTTATTGATATGTCTGTGAAGGAACCGTATGACGAGGCGTGGAAGGAAAGAGTCCGGACTAGAATTAAGAGATCTGATGGGTTAATCGCCCTGGTTAGTTCTAGCTCGCTTAATTCGAGCGGCCAGAAATGGGAAATATCTTGCGCTAAAGAAGAAGGAAAAAAGGTGTTGGCGATATGGGCTTATAAAGACGACCGGACTAACCTCTCTGGTGTTAACACTGTTGTTTGGTCGTGGGAGGGCATTGGCAAGTTCATTGATAACCTTTAACACTGGAGTATTTATGCGAAAAGCTTTAATTGTAGGGATTGATCATTACGCCAGATTAAATCATTTGTTCGGGTGTGTTAATGATGCCTATGCAGTTAAAAATGTCCTTGAACGCAATAGTGATGGTACGGTTAACTTTGGTGTAAAGTTTCTAGCAGGTAGCGATCCCTTAAGCGCTGTATCAAGGACATGCTTAAGGGAAAGCGTTCGTGAGTTGTTTGTCGACGAGAATGAAATAGCACTTTTCTATTTTGCCGGCCATGGGCATATTGAAGTAACCGGTGGCTATCTTTGCACCAGTGATTGTGAAACGGGGGACGATGGGCTTTCTCTGGGCGATGTTTTAACTTTTGCCAACACCTCGAAAGCGAAAAATAAAATTATAGTTCTGGATAGCTGTCATTCGGGTGTTGCAGGCGCAAATCCATTAACACCGCATAGTTCTGAACTTACAGAAGGTCTCACAATTCTAACGGCATCGACAGCCGCACAGTATGCAACTGAGGAAAATGGGAGTGGGGTTTTTACGACTCTTTTTGTGGACGCTTTAAATGGTGCGGCAGGTAATCTAATTGGTGAAGTTACCCCGGGCAGCGTTTATGCGCATATTGATCAATCTCTCGGCCCTTGGGAGCAGCAGCGCCCTGTATTTAAAACCAATGTGAAAAGTTTTGTGTCCTTGCGTAAAGTTCAGCCTCCAATTACCATAACAGAGCTCCAGCGACTTATAGTATTCTTCCCCACCCCTGGTTTTGACTTCCCACTCAACCCTTCGTTCGAACCAAAAAGCCCGAGTCCAGATAAAACGAACACCGAAATATTTAGCGTACTCCAAAAATACAACCATGTAAATCTTGTTGTTCCGGTGGGCGCTGACCATATGTATTTTGCCGCAATGGAAAGCAAATCTTGCAAACTGACTGTGCTCGGAGAGCATTATCGCCGCCTCGTAGAACGCGGATGTATTTAATTCTAAGGTATGAAGAAAAGATCTAAAGTATATAACCCCGAAATTGAGCTCGCGAAGGGCGCCACCCTGGACGCCGCCTCATACGACAAAACCCAGAAAATTAAAGTCACCGCCGCCAAAGTGACAGTCGGCGGCATCCCCGGCCGCGCGGAGATCTCCGGCATAGCCACCGGACACATTCCGGCAGACGGGATAGAAGGAACTTGCGACCTGTGGCTTTCAATCTTCCGCTATATGCGCCCTGATGGCACAATCGACCACGTCGGGGGCTGGAATATCCCAACGGTGTTAAAGCCTGGGCAGACCGCGGCCGCCACAGCAAAAGCCTTCGCGGATTATATCAACGCCGGCACCAGGCCGTACCATGCAACCGCCTCAGGCGGCAAGATAAAAATAGTTTTCACTGTGAAGTAGATCAGATTCTGGGTTATGGGGGGGAGATGGATTGTTTTTTAAAACTCTTACGCAGTGTCGAAAGCCTTGAGAAGCGTCTCGGCTCTGCTGCAACAGCAACCGACCGGGCCAGCTTTCGCCAATACCGCCGCTTCGCTAGGTGGAATATTTCACTTATCCGGCGCCGGGCGCGGTGCCTGTAAGCTTATGGGGAAAAGCTTTGTCTTAATATCTTCATTCCTCCTGGCCGCCTGTGCTATGGATGCGCTGGCGGCCGAGGCTAAGCCCGTTTATAAATGGGTTTCCGCCAACGAGTATTATTTTATCCTGCCAACGTCCCAGGACCTGCATTTGTCGGGCGGCGGCGATACTCTTAGCGTTAAGCCCTGGGGCTTCGGCTTTCGGGCGGTAGGGAATGAAACCTTTTCCAAGACCGGTGGCCTGCAGTTCCAAAGCGTAAAGGTGGACAGCGCCAGGACCGGCAGAAACACCTTTTATCTTTGGGACCTCATGCTTGGGATGGAATACATAGCCCCGAAAGTCCAGGGAAAGCCTTTGCGCTTTACCGCCTCGGCTGTCGCTGACCTGGGCATGTCTGATACGACGTTCTACGCCGCCCCGGTTATTTCTGCAGGGCTGCTTTACACAACCGAGGAATACGCCGATACTCCGACGGGACTGACCTTTGATATTTATTACAGGCTTACCGATATCGATTTGGACAACGTGGGCGGCGGCGCCGGGACGCTCAAGCCGGCCCTGGGTTTTAAAGTCGGCTACATCTTTGAAGGCTTCTGGGCAGTGAAAGAAAAGAAAGAGGAATGATAAGGGTCTAGCTGGGAGGTTTCGTGGAACTTTCAGATTTCCTGATACGAGTGGTCTTTATTGGCCTACCGGGTATTATTGGCGAACAGATCTATCAAAAATTAAAAAGCAAATCAGTCCGTAAAGATTGGGAAGATATAATCGAAATCGTCTTATTTGCTCTTGGTAGTTATGCTGTATACGGATTGATAGTCGAGGTTCTCCGGCGCTGTTGTATATGGGATCTAAATCCTCCGCTTCGAGCATTATTTGATAGTGGAATTAAAATCTCATGGCTAGAAATTGCCGGTGCATCTTTTATAGGCATTATCCTAGCCTTTATTTCTGCTTATGCATATAACAGAAAGTGGTGGAATAGGCTTGGACAACAGCTTCACGTCACAAAAAAGTTTGGCGATGAGGATGTATGGAATTTCTTTCTCGATTTACCGGAAAGTGCTAAATGGGTATTTGTGAGAGATTACAAGCAAGATTTGGTGTATTATGGCTGGATCAAAGCCTTCTCTGAATCAGAAAGGAAACGCGAGTTGGTTTTAATGGATGTCCAAGTCTTCAGCAATTCTATTCCCAAAGCACTTTATGAGGCAGCGGCGATTTATATTTCCCGAGAGAGTGATGAAATGAGTATTGAAATTCCAAATGCAAATAAAGGAGATACCAAATGAGCGAAGAGAAAAAAAGCACAAACTTTAGTGAGGGCATAGAGCGAAGAGGCGGACTCAATGAACGCCCCGCCGAGGCGCGGCCTAATATCGTACCGGCGCCACAGAAACCGATTGTTGCCCCCACGCCGCCGACTCCGGCACCTGGCACAAACAATACAAGCAACGCAAAGGAATAGAGTAGCTAAGAGAACCAAAAATGGCGTTTAGCCGCCGGCGCGGCAAAAATCTAACCGAGCAGTACGTTTAAAGCCCCAAACCACCTACCAATAATCCGGCACAACTTAAACATCCCCAATGACCCATAAAACACCCCATGAAACCGCATATTCTCCTTTGTCAGCCCCATAAGACTGTAAAATCTCCTTTTTTAGTTATATACTACCCACTATGACCTCATCCCTCGGTGAACGCCTCCGCAAAGCCGGCATCCGCCACTACGACGAGCTTATCCACGACCAGAAGAA
>Ga0209319_1002507_pt1 | contig 11432 bp, 10 predicted proteins | sample RifGroE2_FD_184000 | JGI IMG/M metagenome (GOLD analysis project Ga0209319, IMG submission 184000) | Groundwater microbial communities from Rifle, Colorado - Groundwater E2 (SPAdes) (version 2) | ecosystem: Environmental > Aquatic > Deep subsurface > Groundwater | place: Rifle, Colorado, United...
ATTAGGAGGATGGAAAGGTTATGAAAGTAAACGTCATCCGGGAATAACTACTCTATGGATTGGATTGAAACACTTTAAGCTTGTTTACGAAGGTTGGCGAATCCATCGAGATGTGTCCACACGGTAGGATCTTCCCCGGGGAATGGCTTCGGCAGCACTTCCCGCGACACCACAACTTCGGGCTGAGTGGCACGCCTTTTCACTGGCGCCTCCTTCAGCAATAATATCCGAAAAGCTCTCCGACCTGATCGTCTGTTGTGCCCCAAAGACAGCATCTGAACGGCTCCCATACCTCATCATGGGCTTCACCATTGAACGCATGCTGGCACATCTCGAATCGGTCGGCAAGAGTAATAACTTCGGGGAACTCTTCCAACTATATGCCCTCAGGTTAACCCACCGGCTGAATCAATACCATCACGACCTGGTTCCGATGGCCGCCGCCCATCAGGATTTTCTAACCACCATTATTCATTTCGATATGTTTGTCACCTTCGCCATACAGTTGATCTCCCTCTCCCTGCCGAAGGAGCAGAACCATATCGAAATGACAGATTCAGCAGACGTGGCATTCAAACGACTCTACATTTCAGATTATTGGCCGGCAGGAGTGGAAAATACCCGCAAAGCCCTCGCGGGACTACTCACCCTTATCACAGCTGCTAATAGCAGATTAAAAGAGGAAGACGAAATCTGTTCCACTGATGATTTTCTGACAATGGCCAATGAAGTCCAACTCGATTTGGTCAAACTGAAGGAAGGAATCATTGAACTCGGCAAGACTGGTAAGATACCGGAAACCGAACCAGGTTACCTGCGCCCCACTGAAGTCCGTCAACGTCACGGGATTGCCCGCACAACGCTCACATACTGGCGTAACCGGGGTCTGTTGGTGAAATGCCACCAGAAAGGACGCAGGTTCGAGTACAATGAAGAAGAGGTTATCGAATTGATCAGAAGAAAGAAAAAGAATTTGGATTTGCCCCGATAGCCAAAGTTAATGTCTCCCAGATAGCTATCAGGAGCCAAAGTGAAGTTACGCAGAGAAGACACAGAGTTACACAGAGAAGAAATTCTTAACTACGTGGTTTTCCGTATAACAATCACGCTTTCAATGCCTCGCATCAGCAGTCAAAGTTAAAGTCAAAATCTCCCAGACAGCTGTCTGGAGCCAACGCCAAAGCCAATGCCAACACCAATCCTCTTCAGCAATCAACTATCGTTCACCCACAGGCAACAGATGATCAAAGTAAACGTCTTTGATACTGAAAACAAGGATACTGTTCAATTACGCTATTCCTGCCTGCCTGATGAAATTTTAAAAGTATTCCCCAACCACCCTGAGGCCTCGCCTTTCATTTGGGTTAATTTTTCCGGTACACACGAGGGAGCTACCCTGATTGAGGTTGACCCTGCCCATCATCCTGTGCTGATGAGGTGCCTGTACCACTATAAAATCCATGAATACCTTGCCCCGCTGGTCAGGTTTTGCAAGATCGACATGAACCATGGCAACGAATACTGGATTGAAGAGGGCCAGGTACCTGGAGATGCAGATCTGCGCTGTTTTCTCAAATTCAGGTTACAGATCACAATTGACTTTGATCAGGAAAAACCCCGCCTCAGGGTGATCTTCACAGGACGGACGTGGTTAGTGCGCAAAAGTGTCGAAAGATTAGTGTGCGAGCGAAGGCTCGACCCATATTGTCTGACCGGGGTAGTCTTCAACCGCGAAGTCTGCCGTTACGATAAGTTGCCGGAAGAGGTACGCTACCGCCTCAGGAAGGTGTACCCGGTTTACAACCCCGGGTTGGGAGAAGCAATGGGGATCAGTCCAAACGACGTCCCGGAGGAATCTTCACCTGCCATTGCATTCACGCATCTTGATGCTTTCTTCAACACTTATCTCAACACTCAGGTCTTCAAACAGATCATCCCCCATACAGGACACTGGTTGCCTGTACCTGCATCCCGGCAATTTATCCTCCCGAACCGTGACCGGACATTATGTTTCGGGCAACACCATCACGACACCGATACCCTTCACGGGTTGCAGACGCATGGCCCGGCCAGCCTCCCGCCCTGCCGCCAGGTAAGGGTATTCGTCATTTATCACCAATCGGATACGATCAGGGCAGAGCGATTTATCAAAACAGGCTGCTGTCCCAAAGGGCAAAAGCAGATCACATCACTCACGCGGCTTCCCGTGATCTGGGACCTGTCGCTTAACCTCGTGCTGAACGACCTGCGGCCTCCGGTAATTCTTCCCATGGAGGAAATCCGGGCGATAGCCTTCGATCCCATGGAGACTTACGTCGCCCTCTATCTGGCGCCAGGCACTCCGGATAAGGGGCATCCCGATGAAATCTCCTTCCGCTACCGCCTGGCCGGACAACTCCTTACACGGGGCGTGGCCATGCACACCATCGACACCATATCGTATGACGACAACCATGCAGGAAAGGTTTTCATTGATCTGGCCATTGCCCTGATATCAAAGTCGGGAGGGATACCCTGGCACCTCCCCTATTCCACAGCAAGGGAATTGATCGTCGGGATGGCATCAGCCCCAACCTCACCGACGGCACCTGCCGGCACAACAGGGCAGGCACAAACTGCTGCCCCGGCTGGGACATCGGTCTTCACTTTCGACACGACGGGAATCTGCCGTTCGTTTGATGTTTGGCCCGACCCTCCCGACTGGTTGTTGCGCGCCACTCTGCTGGAAGCCATCACCAGTTACCGCCAGCAGCACCCACATTTGGACAGGGTGGTGATTCATTACCACGGTAAGATTAAAGGGCATATTTACGACCAACTCGATGATTTCCTTGGTGCCGTTGAACATGTTTTGCCCGTGGTGATGGCAGGCATCAGCCATCCCGGTATGAAAGAGCCGGTGATAATGAGCCCCACCCATGCACAACACCTGCCGCCAAACGGCACCTATGTGGAGATTAAACCCCACACCTATTTGCTGTTTATCAACGGGAACGATGATGATCACACCACTGCCACGACGCCCCCCTTTCAATTGAAGTTAAAACTCCATTCAAACAGGATTGGCTATCTTGATAACAAAAAGGTGGTTGAAGAGGTATTGCAGCAGGTGTATGGATTTTGCCTGATGAACTTTCACCTGGGGAATCAGGCCCGGCTGCCGGTGTCGGTGGTGCTGCCCGAGCTGTTAGCGCGTCTTTTCCCGCTACTCGACCGATTAGCGCTGGATGAGGAGATTGGCAGAAAGAGGTTGTGGTTTGTGTAGGGACAATGATTTAGGATTTGGAGGCCAATGGGGTTGGCTTTGACTTCTGACTTCTGGCTTTGACTTTGAAATATTATCATTAGAAATGATTTCTTATTTGGAGGTAAGCAGCCAAAGTAAAAATCAAAGTAGCCCGGGTAGAATTGATACCAGTGTTTTGGTTTAACCCACCTAACGGCTATCGGCAAAAGGCTATGAGCCAACAGGGATTTACACGGCCTAATCTATATTACGCCTCGGTGCGTAACGCTATAAAGGGTAATTTTGCAATTATCGTTTAAAGAAGGGGTCGCTTATGAACCAAGCGTTGTTAATTTTGTCAATAATGCCACTCTCCATCAACGATAGAACCGATTTTTAGGTGGTAGAGGCCGCCGATAAACGATGCTCCTTTGTATAGGCTGAAGAGAAAATGTTTTCGCCACCGCTAACTAAAGCCATCAATAATTTTTTCTGCATCACTGACTGCCTGTCAAATAGTTCATGGTAATAGTCTCCTTTCAATTCTACAATCCGCGTAACGGCACTATCAATAATTTCGCCGGTAACTTCGGTATAAGCGGTAATCATAGACTGCCATACCTCAGCGGCTAACAATTGGATGTAATAAGGTATATCGCCAGCCTGTTTTATCACATAAAGGGCTTCCTCATTTCCAATCGCCATACCTGATAATCTATACTTGCTCTGCAAATAAGCAATGGTATCGCTTTGTGGAAGTGGCCCCAATTGCAGATGAAAAGCTGAATTATAAAATGCCCTGTTCTTGTTGTTGAACATCTCGTTCAGCAAGTGGGTTTTGCTTCCCAGAAACAAATAATTCACCTGTTGTTGTTGAATTTTGCTCCTCAGTAAATTCTCAAACCCATATTTGTTCAATTTGGCTAATTCCTGGAATTCATCAAAGAACACAATCGTTCTTTTCTCTGAAGAGTTTAGAAACAATCGCGTGTTCGGCATCTCGCGCCAGCAAGTCACGGTCCGGATAGCCCCCCCCGGATAGCTATCGGGGCTATCCGGGGGGGGGGCTTTCCGGGGGGAGTCAATGTCTGAGTCTTATTACACAAAGTTACACAGAGAAGACACAGAGTTACACAGAGAAGAAATTTTCCCACTCTGTGGTTCTCCGTAAAACAATTGCGCCGCTATCATCTCGCGCCAGCCTATTAATGTTTCCAATGGTTGGTCATCCATTCGGAATTTGTTGTTATTTAAGCCCGAAGGGCTGGTATTATTATAGATAGCATTATTCACCAATGTTATTTAACCCCGAAGGGGTGATATTATTCATCATCCATTTAAACGAATATTTCCTCCCACAAATGTCTATCCTTAGTAAAATTGTTCGATTTGTTTTAAATTTCTCGCACCACGTCCGAAATAGCCATTATCGGTTTTACCCATTAAGCTTTTCACATCTTTTACGGCAAAAACGATTTGAATTTGTATTTGTGAAAATGTGCCAGCTATCATTGGTTGTTTTATGTCACCCCTTTGGGGTTTTGGTTGTATCGGAAATATTTGTTCTACAATAATGTCACCCCTTCAGGGTTTCGGTTTGATTTATCAAACCTTTAACTCTGTGGTTCTCCGTGAAACAATCGCGTGTCCAACATCCCACGCCAGCAAGTCAAGGTCAGCTTCAACGCCAATGGATAGCGGGAGACTTTAAGTTTGGCGTTGGCCAATACCTAAAACCTTCCTTTAATTCACGCAAAAACTTTTTCCATATAGACCAGAAGCTTTTTAAAGTAGAAAGATTTCACATTCCGCTACGCGGCATTTGGAATGAGGATCAGGCGGGGTTAGGGTGGCGTGGAGAAGATGTAGTCCTTGTTTGAAAAAATGTACTAATCAGGGTAATCTGAGTTAATTGTTGCTTCAGGTGGCAATCGCTACCAATAGCCAAATTACCCCTCACTGAACTCAAGAGAATCCATCTTAATTGTGATTATATTACTGACTTTCAGAAGTTAATACTTGACTTTCTTTTGGAATTGCTTTACCTTTGGAAGTCACATCTAACATGTGGGATATTACCCGACGATAGCTTTTAGCTTTATCACTGAATATCAGATTATTTAATCTAAAACTATTACACTGCAACGGACAGATAGCTATTTATTGATGTCATACGCTTTGACGAAAGATGTTACTGAGTCTAGGGTTTCTTGACTAAATTTCTGACATCCAGGACTCCAATATCGGACATACTTAAGCTGGTTCTCAAAGCCAGATAAAAGACAATACCACACCTCTGTCGACTTGTGAATAACAACAATCCCGCACTTGATAAGCGGAAGAAGGCTGCACCATTCACCCTGACAGACCTGAATAATCCACTCTGAGAGAGCCAGTATTACACAGCAAAGCCTGCACTCACCCTTTTCACAAATGGAAGCACCGAATGCAGACTTTTAGATCAGCACTTAATATTACAAAGGCATTTCCTCATTAAACAACCATTCTAAATGTGGTTATCAATCAGACAACAATTGAATAATATATACACATCAACCTGACAACCATATAGATAACGGAAAACAAATCATTAAGAGAAAATCCATTGCAGCAAGCATTTACCAATAGCGCATGCGGAAACATCCGGCCAGGAATAGTTAAGCAATTCACTGATTGTTGATAAATAAAGCATTATGAAAATCAATCTGATAATTGTTTTTTCAATGATGATAAGTCTATCGACTAATTGTGTTGCCGATACGATACCCGACCTGAACGACATCAGAAATAAGCTGATAAAGATGGGATATGAAAATGTTTCGGCAGATTTTACAAACGACACGCTGTATCTCTGCTATGAAAACAGGGTTTACCGTTGGGAGGCCATCGCGATGGCTGAGATTACAAAGCAAACCATGCTGCAATTGGCGGATAACAAAATCTTATGTCTTATTTGCCTTAAAAGAGGGATCCCGATAATTTCCGGCATTATCAACAAAGCCATTTACCAGCAATACATCAAGGGTGAGATTTCCAAAGATGAGTTTTCACGGACAGTACATGTGAGTTATGGTTTATACCCTTTCAAAAAGGGAGCAGGGAGGAATCCATCTTTCAACAAATTTGATCTGGTTGTTCACCCGCAGATCCATGCACAGTTTGGAAACTATTCCGATCCCCTCGAATCACAGGTAAATGTCGCTCCGGCATTGAACATATCGCTCTGGCCGGGGATGAACCTGACCGCACAGGTCATTATTCCCCTGCAAAATGATCTGGAAAAAGCAGGCGATTATGTCCGGCCGGGATTATTGACCCTCAACCAGACTATACGGCTGCCATTCAACATCTTTACAACAGGAACAGCAGGGTATTTTACAAGAAATCGTTATGGAATTGATCTGGAAACGAGAAAGTTCACCAACAACGGGAAGTTCTCGTTGGGTATCCGTTGTGGATGCACGGGAGAGGCCAGCGTTGTGGATGGGAGATGGACCTATACAGAAGCCGATCTGTTGACATGGTTTGCCGATGCCAGCTATCGTTATGCCGGGTACGACCTGACAGTGAAAGCAGGATACGGCAGGTTTATAGATAAGGACAAAGGCTGGCGGTTTGATGTTTACAGGCAATTCGGGGAAATCAGCATTGGCTTTTACGCGATTCGGTCGGGAGATGTGCTGAACGGGGGTTTTAACTTCAGTGTCCCGCTTCCACCACGAAGGTATTCGACCAGACACTTCATCCGCATACGGCCTGCCGGCAGTTTTTCATGGGAATATCGCGGCAAGGGATTACCCGGAGAAGGTAAAATTTACGCAACGGAGAACGGAATAAATGAGTATTCAAACAGCCTCAATCCGGATTATATAAAGAAATTGATAGTAAATAGATTAGCTACAAAAATTAAAATTATGAATTGAGGGTGGTAAATAAAACGATATGGAAATAAACCAAATTACAGAAACAATAATTGGTTGTGCAATAGAGGTACATAAATATCTTGGTCCTGGTTTATTGGAATCAGCATATGAGGAGTGCCTGGTTTTCGAACTGAGGGACAAAGGATTAAAAACAGAAAGACAAGTAGCGGTTCCCGTGGTCTATAGAGATATCAAATTAGATTGTGGATACCGGATTGATATTCTGGTCGAAGATGCAGTGGTTATTGAATTAAAAACAGTAGATGGATTTAATCCGGTTCACGAAGCTCAGATTCTGACTTATATGAAGTTTGCCTCTAAGAAAACAGGACTGCTTATAAATTTCAATGTAACAATACTTAAAAATGGGATTAAAAGATACAGATATTAACCTCTGTGGTTCTCCGTGGTTCTCTGTGAAACAATCGCGTGTCCAATATCCCGTGCCAGCAGGTCAAGGTTAAAGTCTGATTTCACAGAGATGATTATAAATCTAAATCCAACATCAACAAAGCATTAACAACAATATCATCCAATAATCATTAACCCATGAAAGGAGGTCAACATGAGTCTTAAACACAATTCAAAATTTTATTATCTAAAACCTAAAGTTATGAAAACAAAAGCTTACCTAACGATCGCTTCGATTATACTGGTGGCCTTTGCAGCGGTATTCTGGGTACAAAGCTGCAGTAAATCAGTCGACCCGCTTGTAATTACCAATCCAACAACAAAACTATTTTTAAAAGGAAAGGTGATTGATAAAGCCACAAAACTCGGAATTGCCAATGCCATTGTCACTATTGGTGGGATAACAGAAATAACAACCAATAGAGAAGGTATTTATATGAAAGAAATAGACATAACAACCTATAATGAGGTGAAAATTTCCGCTAAAGCCCTTGGTTATGGATTAGGTTCCACAGAAGCACGCATAAATAATGGACAAATAACAGTCAATACAATAACGCTTAAGAAGCTTAATACCCCGGTAACCATTGGCCCGGATGGTGGAAAGATTGAATCTACTAATAACGAAGGATTTTTAAACAATAAGATTGAATTGACAATACCACCAAATGCATTTAGCTACAATGTTGATATTTCTGTGACCCCATACGAAGGAATCGAAGTTCCAGGTTTTGCACCTGTTGACTTTTTGAACCTGGTAACAGTAAACCTTGCCCCCCAGGGATTAACATCTAATCTCCCTATAAAACTTTCTTTTCCATTACCATTTATCAGTAAGGTATTTGACAGTTTACCTATATTCTACTTTAACGAAACTTTTAATACATGGGAGGTTTCGGACAATTATGCAAAGATTGATACGGAAATTAATATGGCCTCAACTGATATCAACCGTTTAGGTACTTATTCCTTAGGGATACCAGGTAGCTATACAGAAACACTTGAGGGATATAGTGAGTCAGGCAGCAGTTTACTGGATCCTGATCGATCATCGACTGAAGTTGGCTGGCTTGCAAAAGTTGAATATCCGGAAGGAATACCTGACAGTGTCTCTCCCGTTTGGTTAAAAAATGTAGTTTCACAGAATACTTATTTAGGTGGAGGTAGAGTAAGTTTTTTTGATTCCACTTATACCACTATCAATTACTTGGGCAGCAAACCAGATTCTATTGTCAACAATAAGTCATCGAAAGGATGTTTGATTTGGAAGTGGGTTCCTCAGTTATGTTGGCGCATTATTAAAATTCCTGAATGGGTTCGTGTAAAAATAATTACCCCTGATGGTTGTTTTTATATATGGGTAATTCCTAATTGGGTATGGAAATATGAATATTATGATTGTGGCTATTGGAAATGCACTCACGATCAGGGAGGAGGAAAATAATTATGAAAACTATAACAAAAATCAGTCTGACTGCAATATGCTTCATGGCTTGCAGCCTGTTTACATCGCTTCACGCTCAGAATGAAGATACGGCCCAAACAAGTTTTGGCATCCGCATGGCCGGGGTTACCGCCGGTTGGTATAACCCCTCGATGGATTACTGGAACGACACCTATTTTAAGGACAATGGCTGGGAAAACAGCTTTTCAGGTGCCGCTTATTACGGGGCCTTCATCGAGGTGAATGTCATAAAAGACCTCCGGGCAAGGGTTGGATATAATTACTGGAAAGAGACTGTGAAGTCAGGAGAAATACCGATAGGCGGCTATACAGGAAGTGAAAAACTTACAGTAACGCTCTCTACGTTAAGCATTGATGTGTTGTATGATCTTAACCTCCTGACTTTCTGGGGGTGTAAACCATACACAGGCATAGGAGGTAACTTCGTCTTTGTTCAGGCTGAATTGACCCGGACAATCACCAGCCTGCCCGACGAAGAAATCAAAAAGCAGGGACAGGACTATACCGCCAGTCTTATCATTGGAATAGAAAGGCCTATCCTTCGCCATCTCACGACAGGAATAGAATTTAACTATATCCTGGGAAAGTACATCCAGAAAGTAATTGATGTTTATGGCGTTACCCAGGAGAAAGACGTCCTGCTATCAGGTCCCAAAATCGGTATAAAAATATCGTATATGTTTTAATACAAACAGATGGCTGACCTGATAACGCGGGGATGATCCGCGCTTATCACCAACAGTGCTGGTGATACTATCAGGTTAGCCATCTGTATTATTAAACCGATGCTTTGACTCGAATTATTTCTATACTGCTATTGCTGGTACTATCCTTACCGTGTTATTCCCAGTCCAACACCGGGATACCAGGCTATGTGCACATTCCGACGGCAACCTTCAATCCCGATAGAACGCTATACCTGGGAACCAGCTTTCTGCCCAAAAAGTACCTGCCCTATTCCAAAGACCGCTACGATGCTGTCGCGTTTTATGCCGGCCTTACTTTTCTTCCTTTTCTGGAAGTAAATTTAAGGGCTACCAGGCTAATGAATATCCCTCTTCATGCCAATCATGTGGTAGACCGAATGCCAAGTTTACGAATAAGAATATCAAAAGAAGGTAAATATATTCCGGCAGTAGTCATTGGAGCCCACGACTTTATTACATCGCTGGAGAGTGGCGTTGCAAGACACTTCGGTGCAACCTATTTAGTTTTAACAAAAGGAACCTGCATCAACAAATTATCAACAACCATTGAGACCACAATAGGTTATGGCACCGACTGGTTAAGATCAGGACAAAATGAGTTTATAGGTTTCTGGGGGGGGATTTTAATAAAGAATAATGATTGGGACTTTCTTTCCCTTATGGTTGAATATGATGGGAAGACCACCAATGCAGGGATGCAATTGGTACTTTTAAAACATATTCACCTTACTGCCGGGATGCTGAATTTCGATTCATTGACGGGAAGTATCAGTTATCATGTCAGATTGTGAGTAGTGAGTAATGAGTTATGAATTGAGCGTCGAATTGGAGTTATTATCTATAGAATTTCATTGACATCTCTTTCATTTTCATCTCATAATTGACATTTGCTATGACATTGGCTTCTAAAGGCGATCGCGAAAAGTTAACGTTAATGACCCAGTCTAATTACACAGAGAAGACACAGAATTACACAGAGAAGACACAGAATTACACAGAGGAGAAATTCTCCCACTCTGGGGTTCTCTGTGGTTCTCCGTGAAACAATCGCGTGTCCGGCATCCCGCCATAGCAGGCCAAGGTTAGAGTCCGAGTCTTATTACACAGAGTTACACAGAGAAGACACAGAGTTGCACAGAGAAGAAATTTTACCACTTTGTGGTTCTCCGTGTAACTATCGCGCTGCAAACATCTCGCGCCAGCCTATCGATGTTTCCCAATGGTTGGTCATCCCTTCGGAATTTGTTGTTATTTAAGCCCGAAGGGCTGGTATTATTATAGATAGCATTATTCACCAATGTTATTTAACCCCGAAGGGGTGATATTATTCATCATCCATTTAAACGGATATTTCCTCTCACAAATTTCTATCCTTGGTAAAATTGTTCGATTTGTTTTTAATTTCTCGCACCACGTCCGAAATAGCCCTTATCGGTTTTACCAATTAAGCTTTTCACATCTTTTACGGCAAAAACGATTTGAACTTGTATTTGTGAAAATGTACCAGCTATAATTGGTTGTATTATGTCACCCCTTCGGGGTTTGGGTTGCATCGGAAATATTTGTTCTACAATAATGTCACCCCTTCAGGGTTTCAGTTATTTTTATTGGTTGTGTTTTAAAATGATGTAGAAATTTATTATTTTTGTAATAAAATGGTTAAAAGATGAAAATAGAGACACTACTTTCAAGACTTAGTT
>Ga0209319_1002509_pt1 | contig 11409 bp, 8 predicted proteins | sample RifGroE2_FD_184000 | JGI IMG/M metagenome (GOLD analysis project Ga0209319, IMG submission 184000) | Groundwater microbial communities from Rifle, Colorado - Groundwater E2 (SPAdes) (version 2) | ecosystem: Environmental > Aquatic > Deep subsurface > Groundwater | place: Rifle, Colorado, United...
TGAATCGATAAGTCTTAGTTCAGGACTAAACAAGCCAATTTCCTCAGTTAATGCATCGAGTTTAAAACTGGTGTGATTTCCCGAATTTTTGCCATCAGCCCAAAACAACAAAAATCCTTTCGCCGGAATTGAAACATTTTCGATTTTCCATTTATTGGGAATACTTAAATTGTCGGTCAAGAAGCAACCAATCAGGTTTATTGGCGAATTGGTTGCATTGTACAGTTCTATCCAGTCGGTATCGTCATTAAAATCAGGATCTTTAATGGTAGAGGCATTGGAGGCCATGAATTCATTGATATACAACTGTCCATAGGAAGTTGTTGAAAGCAGTAGTAGAAACAGGAATATTTTGATTTTAGCCATTTACTTAAATTGTCGAAAACGAAGTAAACCCAGAGTTTACAGGACATTTACTGATTAAATACAAACGAAATAATATTCGCCCCCATTTGCAGGGCTTTCTGGCGTACATCTTCCGGGTCGTTATGTACTGAACGGTCTTCCCAGCCATCGCCTAAATCAGATTCGTAGCTGTAAAAGCACACCAGCCGTCCTTTGTAAATTAACCCAAAGCCCTGCGCCGGTTTTCCGTCGTGCTCGTGAATTTTTGGTAAGCCATCGGGGAAACGATATTTCTGACTGTAAATTGGATGACTGTTAGGCAGTTCAATAAAGTCGAGTTCAGGAAATACCTTTTTCATTTCACGGCGGATAAACAGGTCGATTCCGTAATTGTCGCTAATGTGTAAAAATCCTCCGGATTCGAGATACGTTCGGAGGTTGGCTGCTTCTGAATCGGAGAAAAATACATTGCCGTGCCCGGTCAGATCGACGTAAGCGTAATTGAACAGATCGGCACTTCCCGGCTCTACAGTTCCCGGTACAGGATCAATATTGGTCTTCAGGTTATCGTTGCAAAAGGTAATCAGATTGGGTACGGAAGTAGGATTTGAATACCAGTCGCCGCCGCCATTGTATTTCATCAAGGCTATTTTTACTGATGTGGTTTGCGAAAAAGCCATTAATGGTGTTAAAACCAATAGTAATATGTTGAGTTTCTTCATTTCTGATTAAAAGTATTGTGAAAAAGGAAATAGAAAAGAGTAAAAAAGGAAAGACCCAAAACCCCAATCATCCTATTTTCGTTTTCCTGTTAGCATTTTCCTGTTTGAGATTGTCCAAAGATAAAAATATTGTATGGTTTGAAGTTGCAGGATGTTTTGAATTTGATACTTCGCTGGTTTCTATAAAATAATTGCCAAATTTGTCCTCTTGTTTACTGGTAGTTCAAACTAAAAGGATAAACAAGTGTTTTTAGATACATTGAAAAATAACCCGAAATGAAAAGTTTTACAACCCGGTCATTAAATATTCCTTTCCCGAAAAAGGATCCGCATCATGCGCTTTCCATGCCAATATACGAATCGATTGCTTTTGAATTTGACTCTGCCGAGGATATTGCAGCCAATTTCAGGGGTGAGTTGCCGGCTCATACTTATTCGCGCACCAGCAATCCAACGGTCGAATATTTTGAAACAAAAGTTAAAATACTCACCGGCGCCCATCATGTACTGGCATTATCATCAGGAATGGCGGCTATTTCGGCCACTATGATGGCTGTATGCAAACAGGGCGACAACATCATTTCCGGAAAAAATCTTTTCGGGCATACGCTGGCTTTATTCGAACAAAGCCTTTTGGCTTACGGATTGGAAACCCGCTTTGTTGATACCACAAGGCCCGAATTAATTGAACCTTTAATTGACAAAAATACGCGGGCTATTTATTTTGAAACGGTAACTAATCCGCAACTTGAAATTTCGGATATCGCTAAAATTGCTGAAATTGCCAATAAACACGATATTTTGCTGGTTACCGACAGCACAATAACACCTCCATCGGTGTTTAACTCCAAGTCGCTGGGTGTTCACATTGAAGTGATGTCTGCCACCAAATTTATTTCAGGAGGGGCAACCGCTTTTGGAGGATTGATTATCGACAATGGAATTTACGACTGGAGCAAAAATCCGAATTGCCTTGCTTTCGCCGGAAAATTTGGAAAAGACGCTTTTATTGCCCGTCTCCGGAAGAACTACTACCGAAACATGGGAATGCCCATGACCGCGCATACAGCCAATTACATGATTGCCGGACTTGATATCCTGGAACTTAGGGTTGACCGTTGCTATCAGAACTGCATGAAACTGGGCCGATATTTTCAAGAGCATCCGAAAGTAACACGGGTGGATTATCCCGGATTAAAAGATTCGGAATATTACGAACTGGCAGCAAAACAGTTTGGCGGTGTACCGGGTGCTGTAATGACTTTTGATCTCGAAAGCCAGGAAGAATGCTACCGTTTTATGAACCGCCTGAAAATTATTCGCCGTGCCACCAACCTGAATGATAACAAATCGCTTATTATTCATCCGTATTCCACCATCTACGCTGAATTTCCGGAAAGTGAACGACTGAAAATGGGGATCCGGACAGGAATGATGCGCCTTTCGGTAGGCATTGAAGGCGCTGAGGATTTGATTTCCGATATCGGGCAGGCTTTGGGCGGGGAAATAGCCTGATCTGGATATATCTATTTCGTTTCTGAAAAAATATCAATTTAAGTAGGGTAATCCCATTCATAGTTGTATCAGGTTAAAGTTGTAAATAGCAACAAATAACCGATATCTAAAATTTATTCGGAAGTTCAGGAAAAATAAGGATGAGGATAGGATCGGATAAAAATCAGGCTGAAACCGGACTTGATCAAGCTGGTTTTGAACAGTTATTTGATGCTTATTATGATGAGCTTCAACACTTCATATTCTACAAGTCAGGAGATGCTGAAGTTGCTGAAGACATTATTCAGGATGCTTTTTTGAAACTTTGGGAAGTCAGATCAACGGTGCGTATTGAAACAGCGCGGGCCCTGCTTTATACTATCGCGGCCAACCTGTTTTCGAACCGCTTCAAACGAATGAAACTGAAACTCAAACTTCAGTCGACCATTGTGCAAGACCGGACTTTCGAAACTCCTGAATTTGAAATGGAAATCAAGGAATTCGATCAAAAATTACAGCGGGTGATTTCCGGGCTTAACGAAAATTGCCGGACTGTTTTTCTGATGAACCGGATGGATAACATGACATACAACGAAATAGCAGACAACCTCAGTTTAAGTGTGAAAGCGGTTGAAAAAAGAATGAAAAAGGCTTTGGAGCATATCCGGAAAGAAATAGATCAAAAATTCTAAAGGTGGAAACGGGAAAAAACAGGCATATTGATTCGCAGATTCTTTCAAAATCCAATTTTGATCATCTGAGTACTGACGAAAAAATTGACACTTTCGTTCAGTCATACCATGTGCCTCAAAAGAGTAACAAAGCTGAGGTATTTCAAAGGCTCCAGGCAAAACTCGAACATCAGCAAAATGAAAAACCTGTGCGAAACCTTCGTGTTTACTGGTCGGCAGCAGCATCGATTGCTTTGGTGGCTTTGTTAACTACTATTTATTTTTATCAATCCAAACCCAGTCAGATTGTTGCCGGCAGAGGCAGTCATCTCGATTATACCCTTCCAGATGGTTCAGTTGTGAATATCAATGCTGATTCAAAAATTAGTTTCTCCGAATCGCGATTTACTAAAAAACGAATCCTGAAACTCGAAGGCGAAGCATTTTTTTCTGTTCAGAAAGGAAAACCTTTTGAAGTTGAAACCAGCCAGGGAAAAGTCGAGGTTTTGGGAACAACATTTAATGTTTATTCGCGCAATCAGGATTTGATTGTGACTTGTTTAACCGGGAAAGTGCAGGTTTCAGCCAAAAGTCAAACCATAATGATTGTGGCTGGCGAAAAAGCTGAACTGATTTCCGGCACACTGCAAAAAACTTCCAACCTGGTTGATGAAAAAGTAGCCGGTTGGCGAAGCGGTGAATTTCATTTTGAAAGCGCACCTTTAATTTCTATTTTTGAGGAGATTGAACGTCAATTTAATGTTACGATCACAACAACCGGTTTGGAAAACCGTTTCTTTACCGGAGATTTTACGAATAAAAATCTGACCGAAACTTTAGAAACGGTATGCCTGCCAATGGAATTGGACTATGAAATTACAAACGGAAATCAAATCGGGATTAAACCAAAGAAAAAGTAGTAACTGCTTCCTTTTCCTGTTTCTGTGTTTGATATTTATTTTTCATTTTTCAGTTAGTTTTGCCCAATCTTCTTCATTTACTTTCAATCAAACCAATCTTTCTGATGCTTTGGTTCAGGTTTCTCAAACCATGAATTTCAAGCTTGCGTTCGACTCAAAAGCGTTAGCCAAACATCAGGTTTCAGGAACATATAAAGCAAATACTCCGGATGAAATTTTAGTCATCCTACTTAAAAATACAGGTTATGTTGCCGAAAAAAGATTCGGAAACTATCTGATCATACCAGCTCCTCCTGAAAAGCTGGTTACCAACCGTTCTTTTTGCCGGGTTTCAGGATTGATTACCGATCAGGTTTCAGGCGAACAACTTCCGCACGCTGGTATTTTCCTGCCGGGCCAAAATTTATTCCTTTCTTCATCGACCAACGGAACTTTTGCATTCCGTATTCCGGCAACAAAGTCGATTCAGATCAGAATTCAGTATATCGGTTATCAACCGGTTGACAGTATGCTATTCCTCAGCGATACCACTGCCGTGTTTACTTTCAGGATGAAGCAGAAAAACATGGAACTGGCGCCCTTTCAGGTAAGAAAAACACGGTTAAAGATGATCGATCAGAACAAAGAGGCGGGCCAGTCGTCCATCAATGCAGTAGGTTTTGTAAATTTACCCAACATGGGTGAATCGGATATTTTCCGGATCATTCAGTTATTGCCGGGTGTCGGTTACGCCGAAGGATCATCGGGATTAAACATTCGCGGAGGCACTCCCGACCAGAATCTGGTCCTTTTCGACGGTTTTACCCTGTATAACCTCGACCATTTTTTTGGAACTTTTTCATCGGTCAATCCCAATGTTGTCAAGGACATCCAGATTTATAAAGGTGGATTTGATTCGCGCTACGGTGAGCGGCTTTCAGGAATTATTGACATTACCGGTAAAACAGGAAACAAATTTAATCCCAGGATTTACGGTGGGCTTAATTTAATTAGCGGGAACCTGACTGCCGAAATACCGTTTTCGGAAAAACTGACTCTGGTAATGGCCGGAAGACGCTCGTATGCAGATATCTATTCCAGTTACCTGGTTAATCATATGCTCGAGAATCAGGTTGAAGATATGAGCTCATCGGGTACAGCAAACAGTATTGTACAGATAAAACCCGGGTTCTACTTTTACGATTACAATGCCAAATTAACATTCAGTAGCAGTGAAAAGGAAAAGATGTCGTTAAGTGTTTTTGGTGGGAGAGATTTTCTGTCGAGTATGGGCGAAGGAAAAATCAGGCAAGCCTATTCAAAAACCAGTAACGATGCCGATTGGGGAAATTACGGATTCAGTTATTCGTGGATTAAACAATGGAAAGAGAAATTCTTCTCCAATTTGCAGGTTGGTTATTCCGGTTATCAAAACGAATTTCTTGAACACACGGTTGTAACCACCCAGAAAGGGAAAAATAGTACAACCACCCTGTTCGACACCGATGAAGCGAATGAACTTCGGGATTTTTCAGCTTCGCTTCGGAATGAATTAACTCTTGGTCTGAAAAACTCGGTAGATTTTGGATTCCAAACCAAATACAACGAATTTACCTATCAGAAAAATGCCGGAACGGATGCCTATTACACCGATATTGCCAACTCATCGCTGCTTTATTCAAGCTTTTTACAGTTCAATTCTCAAACAATCAAAAACCTTACGCTAAAATTAGGCGGAAGAATAAACGGCTATGACCGTTCTCAAAAATTTTATTACGAACCTCGTTTTTCGGCCAATTACAGGGTAGGTGAGTGGTTAAACCTGAAACTGGCCACGGGCCGGTATTACCAGTTCCTGAGCAAAGTGGCTCCCAGTCAGTCGTATGGTTACAACCGCGATTTTTGGGTGATTGCTGACGATGATAAACATCCGGTTCAGTCGGCCGATCATTTTATTGCCGGAACTACCTTAACCTATAAACGATTCTCGCTTGATGCTGAATTCTACTATAAAACCATCGACGGACTGCAGCTTTTCCTTTATATTCCCCCGTTTCAGAAAAATGTTGATCCCGGGAGTTTTGTACCACCCGGTCAGGCAAAAAAAGTGCAACTTCCAAGTAAGTTTATTACCGGCACAGGTAATGCAACAGGAATCGATCTGCTCCTGAAATACGAAAGCAACCAATTTACAAGCTGGCTGGCTTATTCGCATGGAAATGCAAAACGAAACTTCAGGGAAATCAATCATAACGAAGATATTCCGGCGCCATTTGAAAAAGCAAACGAATTTAAATGGACCAATTTGTTTACGTTTGGTCAGTGGAATTTCTCCGGAATGTGGATTTATTCAACTGGTCAACCTTATGTTGCCAGTCAGTCTGTTGACAAAACTTTAACTGCCAGTTTTAACTACGACCGTTTGCCCGATTTTAAGCGATTGGATTTATCGGCCAATTATAATTTCCAGGTACAAAAGGTCCGGATTAAATTAGGTATGTCGGTGATAAATGTACTGAACCAGGAAAACTACAACGACATTTATTCCCGTAATTTCAATTTCGATTCCACTTCATTCAACGAAACCACTTATGTCAGGTCTTTAGGCATAAGTCCGAATTTCTTTATCAGTTTTCAGTATTAAATAGGGTTGATGGTAAATAAAAGTGCCCTATAACGGATAGAGTGGGTAATAAATTCATTATTAGGCCACTGTTTTTACTTGGGTTATTGCATGATGAATTGTTTTGAAACCTCAATTGCCAGAGAAACCTAAGTAGAGAACCAAGAGGTGAAATAAGGTTTAACCTTATTACCTTATTGAATTACAGATAGATTAATAAGGTTTGAGACAAGGAGGATATTGCTTTCTACTGAGGTTATTCGGATAAAATAAGGTTTTTGATAGCACTGCATTTTCTCTTTTAGAATTTACTTGATGGTCAATAAAAATTTTTACCCACACCAAACGTCCTGAAGCCAAAAAAAGCTGCCACCTTTGTAGATGACAGCTTTCTGATCGAATAAAATTTATTCTTTGAATCTTCTTTGGGATTCGATTTCCTGATTTTTATGGAGTTGTTTTGATCATGGGAACATCAACAATGGTTTTTTCTCTGGCTTTTACTATTACCTGATCTACGGTAACTGTTGTGTACCCTTCCTTTTCACAAACCACTTTATATGTTCCTGAAGGAAGACCAATCATGGTATAGGCACCTGTTGCATCTGTCAAAGCCGAACTTAAAACTGTATCAGCGGCAATAATCTGTACATGTGCTTCAAGTAATGGAGTGGTCTCATTTTCAAAAACTTTTCCGGCAACAATTCCGCTATATTTTTGGCAAACTGCACGAAGTACCGGTTTAAAGATGAAACCTTTAATGCCATTTTTTGCCTTGATATTACCCTGAACAACAAACGACTTGCTGACATCAAAATCAAGTACAACTTCGCTTTCAACACCGCTCTCAATAACCAGGGCAGGCGAGATTTTGATTTTTAATCCGCTGGAGGTACCGCCTGGAACTTTCAAATCAAATTCGTTTCCATCTTTAAGAACAACCCCTGCTTCAGTGACATGCATACGGATCATATCATACGATCCTGCTTCAATATCCATGCTGAGTAATTCAGCGGTTACTCCATTTTGTAAATCGAGCAAATTGAATGTTTTTTCAGCGCCTTCAAATAAAACTACGTATTGAGCTGGTTTATCAGCTTCTTCTTCGGTAGTTGCTTCGGCTGCCTTCATCCGTATTTCAATTTTGTCGATCGTTACATTAGCCTGATCAACCAGACTAACCGGAAATGGCGCGTCAGTCAGGGTTAGAACCACTGTTCCTTTGCCTCCGTTTTCTGAATCATTAATTTGGTCGCATGATGTTGCCAATAACGTAATGGCCGCTAAGAACATCATCCCATTTTTAATTAAATTTCTCATGATTTTTTTGTTTTAATAATTATCACTATTTTTTCTTGTGTTTTAACTTGAAGCAGAAATACTGAACGGATTATGAAAATGTGTGCTTTTATTTTATGAACAAAAAATACCGAATTGATTGACTAAAAATAAAGTTTGCACATCACATATCTTTCCGCCGAACATTTTCAACTTAGTTACCCTATATAGTCCTGAATTTAAAAATACCCTACCAGAAAAATCAAAAAAATCCCGGAAGCTCTAACCTCCGGGATTCAAAAATTCATTATTTGGAAAATAGTCATTGATCATTAGAAATGGGCTATCCCTTTTCCTTTATCCTAATGACTAATGACCAATGACTTTTGTTTTTATTGCTTTACCGAGAATTTATAAATAGTGGTTGATTTCAATGTTTCACCTGGTTTCAGCAAGGTATTCGGAAAATTGGGGTGATGGGGTGAATCGGGATAATGCTGGGTTTCGAGACAAATACCATTGCGGTAATTGTACGGATTTCCACGTTTCCCAATGATATTTCCAGTAAGGAAGTTTCCGGTATAAAGCTGTACTGCAGGTTCGGTGGTAAAACATTCGACAAAACGGCCCGAAACCGGTTCGTATAAACTGGCGCAGAAAGTCATTTCGTTACCGTTCTGATCTTTATTCAGGATGTAGTTATGATCGTATCCTCCACCCATCCGAAGTTGTGGCATAGGATCTTCGATGCGCTCGCCAATAAGATGAGGGGTAGTAAAATCCATGGCAGTTCCCCGAATATCAACAATCTCGCCGGTTGGTATCAGTTGCGAATCGGCCACTGCCGTAGAAAAATTAGCATCAACAACCAACATATGGTCAAGAATATCGCCCATTCCTTCACCTTTCAGGTTAAAATAAACATGATTGGTTAAATTGAAATAGCACGATTTATCGGTAGTTGCTTCATAATCTATTTTCAGACCGTTGTCTTTGGTGAGTGTATAAGTCACTTTTACATTTTTGTTACCCGGAAATCCCCATTCACCATCGGCGCTAGTCAGGGTCATTTCAACGGCAGGGCCATCGGCAGTTTGAGTTTCTTTCGCGTCATAAACCTGACGGAAAAAACTTTCTGGGCCGGAATGTAAACAGGCTTTGTGATTGTTTACGGGCAATTGGTATACCTGTCCGTCGATTTCGAACTGGCCATTGGCAATCCGGTTGGCATAAGGACCTACAACAGCTCCCTGCCCGGCATCTCCCGAAACATAGCCATCGATAGATTTATATCCCAGGGTAACATCTTCAAGAGCGCCATTTTTATCAGGAGCAAAAACAGAAACAATTTTTGCACCGTAATTGGTTAAGGTAACAATAATTCCGCCTTCATTTTTTAAGGTAAACAAGGTGGTCTTTTTTCCATTCACTTCTTTTTCGAAATCGGCTTTCGAATAGATCATGGTAAATTCTTTTTTAGGAGCAGAGCAGGAAACAATCATTCCGGCAATAACTAATAAGCCAAATAATTTCTTCATAGCAGAGGATTAATTTTAGTTTTTAAATTGGAATGGTAAAGATAATTGTTTCAGTATAACAAAAATCATAATCAGTTTAATCCTTCCTGTCCTGGGTCAGAATTTCCTTTTTGCTTTCAGCTGCCCTTAAAATCAGACGTAATGATTGGTCGTAGGTGATGTAACTCCACAGCCAGTTCACAAAAATAAGTAATCGGTTTTTAACGCCCAGAATGGCCATTAAATGCACGAACATCCAGGTGAGCCATGCAATAAATCCGCTGAACTTTAGAAAAGAAAGGTCGGCAACAGCACGGTTGCGGCCAATGGTTGCCATTGCTCCCCGGTCGATATATTTGAAGGATTTCATCGCTGAACCTTTTTTCATGGCTATAAAATTCCGGGCAAGGTTTGCTCCCTGCTGAATGGCAACCTGGGCAACCTGAGGATGTCCGTTTGGATAATCAGTTGTTGACATGATGGAGGAATCGCCTATGGAGTAAATATCAGGAATTCCATTTACCTGGTTATATGAATCAACCAGCAATCGGTTACCGCGCCCAACCGAATCATCAGGAATTCCCGAAGGTACCTCTCCACTTATTCCAGCCGCCCATATTACCAGTTTAGTTTTAATCGTTTCACCTTCCGATAAGTGAAGAATTTCTCCATCGTAATCGGTAACCCTGGTATTCAGCATGATATTGATACCCAGCCGATGCAGGTAGAATAATGCCTTCTCTGAGGCGTGTTCTGACATATTAGCCAACACTTTTCCTGATCCTTCAATCAGATTAACTTTCATCAGATCAAAATTTAAATCAGGATAATCTTTCGGAAGGACGAATTTTTTCATTTCAGCAATGGCTCCTGCAACTTCAACACCTGTTGGACCACCACCCACCACAATTACATTCAGCAATGTTCTTTTTTCGTTTTCATCTTCGTCAAATAAAGTAACAGCTCTCTCCAGGTTTAGCAGAATTCTGTTACGAAGCGCCATCGCTTCTGAAATTGATTTCATGGGAATAGCATATTTTTCCATATTCTTCATTCCAAAAAAGTTAGAATTTACACCCGTTGCAATGACGAGATAATCGTACCATACCTTATCCAGGCTGGTTTGCAGTTCTTTCTTTTCGGTATCAACCGAATATACTTCGGCGACACGGATGTACACATCTTTTCGTTTCTGAAAAATTTTTCGAAGAGGGAAGAGGATGGAGCTTGGTTCTATTCCTGAGCTCGCCACCTGATAAAATAAAGGCTGGAACTGGTGAAAGTTGTTTTTGTCGATCAGAACGATCTGATAACCTGAACCAACCAGCTTTTTGGCAAGTTTTAAACCTCCAAACCCTGCACCTATAATTACAATTCTTTTTCTGGCCGTTTCCGGAATATTAACTGGCATACTCTATGAATTTATGTTTTACGACACATTCTAACGTTTATCATGAACCGAATGTTTGGCTTTCGCAAGATTAAATATTCAGAATCAATTAGCCAAAGTTAGTTTTAAAACATGTAAATTCAGCGGATATTTAGTCTCGGTAAGTTTTCAAATCAGTTAAGTTGGAGTTTGCTCGCTGAAATATTTTTTAAAAGGAAAAATTAAGAATAGAATATTCAGTTTTGAGATATAAAGATAAGTGTTAAATTTACATTTTATTTTATAATTGAGCAAGAAGTCTCCCATTAAACCTGATATAAAAACTAAAAATAACCAAGAAGAATGAAACGATTTTTACCTTTTGTTGCCTTTTTTCTGTTCCTTCTGAACATGGCCAGCGCACAATATTTGCTAACATCGCCACAATCGATTGTTGAAGCTAAAATTGATGTTGGCAGTAAAATAAAATA
>Ga0209319_1002514_pt1 | contig 11398 bp, 9 predicted proteins | sample RifGroE2_FD_184000 | JGI IMG/M metagenome (GOLD analysis project Ga0209319, IMG submission 184000) | Groundwater microbial communities from Rifle, Colorado - Groundwater E2 (SPAdes) (version 2) | ecosystem: Environmental > Aquatic > Deep subsurface > Groundwater | place: Rifle, Colorado, United...
AAGTTTGAGCAAGTTGTTTCGAAGAGATGTTTATGGTTAACTAAAAATCCTAAAATTCTAAAAGGGAAGGTTGGGTTTAGCTGGATACAAAAGATTGAATGTAGAAGTAATTAATTTGATTTGGTATTATACAGTAAAAATGGGGGTTTTTGCAATAATTCTAGGTTTTAGTTTTTCAGGGGAATTGGCAACAGTCCCATAAGAATATTAAGGAATCCTTTTATAGAACTTGGAGAATCAGCAAAAACAGCAAACAGAACAGAATTCAACAAAGCATTAGCATTTTGCAGTGATAAGAAAAATAACGTGACTTTCTTTGTCGTCTATAAACTAGACAGGTTCGCACGCAATCAAGAAGACCATGTCATGGTTCGTGCTATCTTAAAAAGGGCAGGTACTGAATTACGTTCAGTGACAGAAACAATAGATGAAACACCAGTTGGAAGGGCTATGGAAGGTATGATTTCTGTTTTTGCAGAATTGGATAATAACATGAGGACAGAAAGGACAATGCAAGGAATGCTAGAACGCTTAAAACAGGGCGTATGGGTCTGGCAAGCACCATTGGGATACTATCGACCTAATAAGGGTTCTAATATTACCCCAGAGCCAAATAGGAGCGATTTGATACGCCTTGCATTTGAAGAATATTCAAAAGGAACTTACACATATAAAAGGATTGCCTCTTTTTTAATTGATAGAGGCTTGAAAACAAGGCAAGGAAAAAATCCATCAACTCAATTAATGCAAAAAATCTTAACCAATCCAATCTATTGCGGAAAAATTGATATTTGGGGTGGACATAAGGGAACTTTCGAGCCTATTATATCTGAAAGTCTTTTTGCGAAATGCCAACCTGATTACATGAAGTCAGCACACGCCTCTCCACGTTCGGCAAACAATCCTCTTTTTCCTTTGAGAAAGTTAGTTGTTTGTGAAGAATGTGAAACTTCACTTACTGGCAGTTCCTCAAGAAACAGGCATGGTACAAAATACCCATATTATCATCATCCTCATCCAAATTGTGATAAAACAAAATCAATACCAAAAGAATCTTTTGAGCAACTGTTTGTTGAATATTTAGATGACATTACGCCTAATTCTAAGTATGAAAAATTATTTAAGGCTATTGTATTGGATGAATGGCAAAATAGATATAAGAAGATAGATAATGCAAACGCTCAAATACGTAGAGAAATAAGCGCACTAGAGGCAGAGCGTCAAAAAGTTTTTGATTTTCATCGAGCTGGAAAATATACAGACGCAGACTTCTTGGAGCAAAAGAATCTCATTAATGAACAGATAGATAAAAAGCATTCACTCATACAGGAAAAACGAGAGGAAGAATTTGAAATGGAAGGAATGCTTGATTATTGTTTTTCGTATGTTCGAACCACTGCAAAATCATGGAAAAAGGCTGAATATATGAAAAAACTAAGATTACAAAAGCTAATCTTTGCAGGAAGTATAAAATATGATGGTAAGAAGTTTGGAACCCCTGATTTGAGGCTTTTATACGGGATGAATCAGCTTTGTGGTGCTGATAAATCTAACTTGGTAGCGCCAAGGGGAATCGGACCCCTGTTACCAGGATGAAAACCTGGTGTCCTAACCACTAGACGATGGCGCCAATTTTAAAATATTTTTTTCAATCGCTTTCTGCCAGCACATGATTTCCAATACTTTTCTTTTTTTCTGGCTTCAGTCTCATTTTCTGCAAAATCCACAAGTTGATATGTAAAATTTCCAAAATCACAAGTGCTTTTAACTTTTTTATCTCTGTGTTCCTCTATTCTTCGATCAATGTTATCAGAAAACCCAATATATGTCGAGCATCTATCTTCACTAATAATCCAATAAACTCTATATTTCATAAGATTAAGCGTGTGTCCCCGCCTCGCGTCGACGCGAGTCGAGGCGGGCTAACCACTAGACGATGGCGCCATAACCATGCGGTGCATGTAATTTCCAATAACCAAAATTCAATTTCCAAATAAATGAAAATTGAAATTTTCATAGAAAAACAGTAACAGTGGATAGTTTAACACAAACAAAAAATAAATCAATAGTTTTGTTATTTTCCTCCCTCTTCCTTTACAACTTCAAGTAATTTCTTCTTGGCCCTATTAATAAGTGTTCCGACTGTGTTAATAGGTTTTCCGAGAATTTTCCCGATCTCTTCATACGAATATTCATCAAAATATCTCAAATGCAAAACTTGCTGATATTTGGATGAGATTTTTTTCATGGCCTGATCAACTTCTTTGACAATTTCCTGATGCCCAATTTTATCCTCAGGAAGCTCCTCATTGGAAGCACTGTCCAACTTGTCCTTGCTTGTGGAAATATCATCCCAAGAAACAGTGTACCGCTTGCTTTTTCTTTTTAAGAAATTGACGGCCTCATTGTGAGCAATACGATATATCCAAGATGAAAATTTTCTTGTAACATCAAAATGTCCAATATTTTTATATGTTTTAGAAAAAACATTTTGCAAAATATCTTCAGCCTCTTCGCGACTTCCCACCAAGTGATAAATATATGCAAAAAGTTTTTTTTGATAACGCCCGAAAAGCTCTCGATATGCTTGCCTATCTTGCTTATGAATAATTTCGATCAGGTCATTGTCACTTAATCCCGCTAATTCAGTGGAATCAATTGTCCCTTCAAAGAACAACTTTACAGGGTCTTTTGATAACATCTCATCAGGCAAAGATTTTGAGTTCCTTTTTCTTGATGATTTTTTTTCTTTAATTCCCAAAAGATCTTTTTTGTTTCCAAAAAATTGAAGTGCCTTTTGCGGTGATGTTTTGGTGGTAAGCCTTTTCATTTTTGTTGCCATATGATAAGATCGTCTAACGATTATGTATGGTTAACTCCTGAAAAATATTACGCTCGTAAGGAATTTCTTTTTTGACCTTGAATACTACAATAATAACACATATATGTCAAACACACTCATCTTGGCTATTGAAACTTCTTGCGATGAAACCGCTATCGCTATTTTGCGCAGCTCGAAAAATGGACTTGAAAACTGCCTGTCGGTAGGCAATGTTCTTACCAATCAAGTTTCTTCTCAAGTAAAATTGCATGCCAAATGGGGCGGTGTTGTGCCAAATTTGGCAGCCAGAGAACATCTCAAAAACTTTCCCAAGCTTCTAAAAATGGCCCTGGAAGAAGCGCAAATTTCACCCAGCCAGATTGATGCAATCAGTGTAACAAGCGGTCCTGGGCTCATTCCTGCGCTTCTGGTGGGTGTTAACTATGCCAAAACCCTCTCCTATCTCTGGGAAAAGCCACTTATCGGAATTCATCACATTGAGGGACACATCTATGCCAATTTCATTGGCATAATTTCGAATTTCGAATTTCGAATTTCGAATGAAAATGCGGAATTGAAAAATATCAAAAAAAATTCCCCTTCCATAATTCAAAATTCAAAATTAAAAATTAAAAATTCCGATACGACTTTCCCCGCCCTAGCATTGGTCGTATCGGGAGGTCATACGCAGCTTGTTTTAATGAAAGATCATTTGCAATATGAAATAATCGGGCAAACTGTTGATGATGCGGTTGGAGAAGCTTTTGACAAAGTCGCGAGAATTTTGGGAATCGGATATCCAGGAGGACCCAGCGTCGCCAAATGGGCTAGCAAATTCCAAGATACAAAAAACAAAAATCAAACAGATTTCAATATTCAAAAATCAAAAATCAAAACATCCCCCACCTATAACCTAAAACCTAACACCTATAACCTAACCTTCCCTAGGCCGATGTTGCATAAAAAGAATTTTAATTTTTCTTTTTCTGGACTCAAGACTGCTGTGCTCTATGAAACCAAAAAAAATCCTGACTTAATTAAGGATAAAAAATATATCGCCGAAATTTGCCACGAATTTCAGCAGGCCTGTGTTGATGTGTTGATTGCAAAAACCCTAAAAGCTGCAGAACTCTACAAACCTAAAACAATTTTATTAGCTGGCGGAGTTAGTGCCAACACAGAGCTTCGAAAACAACTTGAAACAGCCATTGAAAATAATCTGTCCGATGTGTCCTATCTTGTCCCAGATTTAACTTTAACTGGTGACAACGCCGCTATGGTTGGGGCTGCAGCAGCTTTTCGCTGGGAAAAAATGTCCGACTTGCAAAAGAAAAAAACATTAAACAATTGGAAAGCGCTTCAGCCTGATGCTAATTTAAAAATGAAGTAGCATTGAAAAATATTCTTTATACTGATATTATAGATATATATTAAAGCTTTTATATAAAGAAAAATCGAATGAAAGAACTTCCAAAAATATACGAACCGCAAAAAGTTGAGGATGAAATTTATGCTCGCTGGGAACAAAGTGGTTGTTTTAATCCTGATAATATAGATTCAAAAGAAGCTTATTGCAACATCCTTCCCCCACCGAATGCCAATGGCGAATTACATATTGGTCACGCTAGTGGATATACCGTGATGGATATTTTTGGTCGCTACGCTCGAATGAACGGCAAAAAAACATTGCTTCTTCCTGGAAAAGATCATGCTGGAATTCAAACGCAAGTTGTTTTTGAAAAAAAAATACAAGCTGAGCTAGGGCTTTCTCGTCAAGAAATTGGACGCGAAGATTTTTACAAAAAAACTTATGACTTTTGCATTGACCGTGCAAATTATATGCGCAGCCAAGAAAAAAAGATTGGGATCTCTGCTGATTGGTCACGAGAAAAATTTACACTTGACCCGGATGTGCTCAAAACTGCACTTGAAACTTTCGTAAAAATGCACGAGGATGGTTTAATTTACAAAGGAAAAAGAATTATCAACTGGTGTCCACGCTGTGGAACCGCACTTTCCGATGTGGAAGTTTTGCACAAAGAAACTCCTGGAAAACTATATTTTATTAAATATCCACTTGAAAATTCAACTGAATTTATAACAGTTGCAACAACTCGCCCAGAAACAATGTTGGGAGACACTGCCGTAGCAGTTAATCCAAAAGACAAGCATTATTCAAAATTAGTTGGAAAAAATATTGTTTTGCCACTGCAAAATACAATCATTCCAATCATTGCAGATAAACGTATTGATTTATCATTTGGAACTGGCGCTGTAAAAATAACACCGTCTCACGATCCTCTTGACTGGGAAATCGGCAAAGATCACAAACTAGCAGAAATCCAAATCATTGACGAAAAAGCGTTGATAACAGATCTTGGTGGAAAATATGCAGGACTTACCACACACGAAGCGCGAGAAGAAATTCTTAAAGATCTTGAAAAATTAAACTTGCTAGAAAAAATTGAAGAGATGACGCACAGTGTTTCAATTTGCGAACGTTGCAAAACCATTATCGAACCACTCACTTCAAATCAATGGTTTGTAAATGTTAATGCGGAAAATTATTCCCTAAAGAAAGAAGCGATAAAATCAATTGAAAGTGGAATGATTGAAATCTTTCCAAGCAATTTCAAAAAAATACTCGCTGATTGGTTTGGCAATTTGCATGATTGGTGTATTAGTCGGCAGATCTGGTGGGGACCACAATTCCCTGTTTGGTATTGTAATGACTCACAACTTACAACTCACAACTCACAACCAAAATGCAGTGAACCAATAGTTTCCATTGAAAAAATTGATAGCTGCCCACATTGTGGCGGAGCGGTGGTGCAAGATGAAAACACTCTTGATACCTGGTTTACATCGTCTCAATGGCCATATACCACATTAAAATCAAATGGAAAGGATTTTGAAACATTCTTCTCATCAGATATGATGATTATGGGGCGCGACCTTTTGTTTTTTTGGTCATCGCGAATGATCATGATGAGTCTTTATACAACAAAAAAAGTTCCGTTTAAAAATTTATTTTTTACTGGACTCGTGCTCGACAAAGATGGACACAAATTTTCCAAATCAAGAGGAAACGGAATTGATCCACTCACTGTTATTGATAAATTTGGCGCTGATGCTTTGCGCATGAGTCTTATCATGGATAGTGCCCCCGGACAAAACTCACGACTGTATGAAGAAAAAATTGAAACATTTCGAAATTTTGCCAACAAACTTTGGAACATTTCACGCTATTGCCTTTCCCAAGAAAATTTCAAATTGGTTGAAGATATTTCCGAGGAAGATATAAACTCAGAGGCAGATCGTTGGATTGCTGAAAGCTTGAATGAATTAATTGGAAAAACAAATCAACTGTTTGAAAGCAAACAAATCTCTGTTGCAGCTGACTTGTTGAAAACATTTACATGGAATTCATTTGCAGATGGGTATATTGAAGCTCAAAAAATAGAGAAAAATGAAAAAATGCTTGGGTATGTTTTGGATAAATTACTCAAATTGTGGCATCCATTTATCCCCTTCGTGACTGAACACATTTGGACTTTGGCAGGAGAGAAAGAATTATTAATGATTTCAAAGTGGCCAGCTCACAAAGAGAACAAGCAAACAAAAACTTCTTCCTATTTTCCATTTGTATTATCACTCAACAAAACAATAAGAAATGTTAGAAAAGAAAAAAATATAGAATCCACCAAAAAAATAGAACTCTGGATAGAAACAACCTCTGAATTATCCAAAAAAGTATTGTTAGACAACGCAGATTTTATAAAGAAATCAGCAGGAATTTCTGTTATTAAATTTAATAAGACACTTATTGGTGGTTTTATTCAGAGAGTTGTTGGAGAATGTGTTATAAAAATTCCGCTTGATGGTCTTGTTGATGTTGAAAAAGAAAAAACAAAAGCTGAAAAAGAAATAGTAAATCTTGAAAAATTTATTGCCGGATCAACAGCAAGATTGAGCAATAAAGATTTTGTTTCCAAAGCTCCAGCAGAAGTTATTTCTCAACAAAAAGAAACTCTTGAAAGAAAACAAGCTGAACTTGCCGAACTCAAAAAACATTTAGCCTCTTTATAACTATGATCTTCACAGATTCGTATTAATTTCGTAGTCTTATATCGGTTCTATGCGTCAACTTGAATCATTTTTTTGGGGAATTATTGCGGCTCTTGGTGCATTGATTTTTCAACTTATCATCTATATAGGTTTTTTTTCTTGGACAAATTTGGATATAAAAACCATAACATTCCAACAGCTTTTCGTGATTCCACAATTCATTTTAATAGGTGCATTTATTGAAGAAAGCTTCAAATATCTTATTATTTCAAAACAAATTGACACTTTTTCTCAAAACAGATTTTATATAATAAATTCTATGTTTGTTGGATTGGGTTTTTTTGCAACTGAAATGCTACTCGCCAACATGTCAGGTGATGCAATACAAACAAAATTTATCTGCGAGATAGCTATTGTCCATTTGGGATCAGCGGGACTCATTGGTTATTTTGTGGCAACAAAAAATCCTGGAAAATTTTTGACTTTTCTGACAACAGTTGCCCTGGTCACCTTTTTTCACTCAATATACAACCTTTTAATCATACAAAGAACTTTTGCCACAAATATTACCATCATATTTTTATTATCATTACTAGTGCTTCTAAACATTATTAATTTTTTTAAAATTAATTCCAAGCTTGCACAAGACTAACAAATATCCTATAATATTATTATCAGAAATTAATTCTTAAACAGGGGGAATCAACTGCTTTGAGGCCAAAAAACATGCCACAAAATAATTGATTTTGAAAAAATAAAACTATGCTTAAAACAAAAAAATCTTTTTTTGAAAGAGTTACCGGCGCAACATCAATTGAACCAGATGGTCGTCAAAATCCATCAATGCCAATATATGCCGAAGAGGAAGAAGCCGAAATGATTATGCATGCTCAACCTCAAAGGAATGTTTTTGTGGAAGAAGAAAATTTTTCTTCTGATGCTGAAGGACAATTAACCATTGACGTGTATCAAACTGAAGGAGAGATTGTTATAAAATCAACCATAGCAGGAGTTAAACCTGAAGATTTGGATGTTTCCATAAACAACGACATGGTCACAATCAAGGGAGAACGAAAGAATGAAGAAATGGTTAATGCTGAAAATTATTACTATCAAGAATGTTACTGGGGACATTTTTCTCGATCAGTTGTTCTCCCTGTTGATATTATCTCAGACAAAGCGGAAGCTTCTTTGAAAAATGGTATCCTTACAATTCGCCTTCCGAAAGCTGACACAACAAAAATCAAGCGCATTCAAGTTCGTGGATTCTAAAGATATTTTTAGTTCTGCATACTAGACTTATAAAAAGAAGATGACTCAATTTGGGTTATCTTCTTTTTTACTCTTGTTACTTTTCAATAATTACAGTATGCTAAAATCATGTATAGATATTCATACTTGCTGTTCGGATTTTTTCTCCTTAGTATAAACTCCGTCAAAGCAGCTCCAACTGAAATTTCAAATGATCCATCCAAGGCTGACCCAGCAGCTATTGTTTTGACGTTAACTGTTGGACAATATTCCGATCAGATCTCGCAGAATGAGCTGGACAAATGGACAAAAGAAGACAATATTTTTTCCCTATCCTCAAGCATTAAAAATGAATTTGGAAACACGAGCTATTGCCCAGTAAGTAAAATTTTCTGCAACCTAATACTCACCAGAACACAGAAACAATATCTGCACCTTTCGCCTGATTCCTCTTTGGATATGAGCGCGATAAGAGCACATGTAGAAGATCTATCAAGGAAAACAAATCGCGATCCACTGGAAGCAAAATTTAAGGTAGAAAATGGAGTAGTAACATCATTTGGGGAATCTCAAGATGGAATTACTTTGGATATTGAAAAAAGTATTGAAGCTATTATCAACACACTCAATCAAGACCAAAACGTTTCAAACAAAAATATTGCGCTTCCCTTTGAAGCAAAAAAAGTTTCCACCAACTATGGCGATGTTAACAACCTTGGAATTTCCTCATTGATTGGCAAAGGAGCTTCAAATTTTAAAGGATCACCAAAAAACAGAATTTTTAATATAAAAGTTGCTGCTGACAGATTTAATGGTTTGCTTATTAAGCCTGGGGAAGAATTTTCTTTTGTAAAGAATTTAGGCGAAGTTGATGGAGAACATGGATATCTGCCAGAACTTGTAATCAAAAATAATGTAACGGAGCCAGAATTTGGAGGTGGAATATGCCAAGTTTCTACCACAGCTTTTAGAGCTGCCATTAACTCAGGACTAGAAATCACTGCTCGCAGAAATCACGCATATCCTGTTTCATATTATAGTCCTCAAGGAATGGATGCAGCTGTCTATGTCCCAAATCCAGATCTAAGATTTAAAAACAATACTCCAAATCATATCCTTATCCAAACAAACATTGTAGGCACAGAGCTTACATTTGATTTTTATGGTACTGATGATGGGAGAAAAACGACAGTAGATGGCCCACATGTTACCCAAAGAGAGCCAGATGGATCACTTAAGACATACTTTACTCAAAAAGTTATCGACAAAGCTGGAAATGAATTTATTAACGATGTTTTTAAGAGTTCATACAACTCACCATACAAATATCCTCATCCAGGAGGTCCTGTTCTCAGCGCAAAACCATCCAATTGGTCAGAAGAAGAATGGAAGGCATACAAAAAAACATTGAAAGATATGGCAAAAGCTGCTAGCAACACAAAAAGATAGACGATCCACACAGATTGACTAAGAACAAAAAAGCTGCTATGATTGGTTAGTTGTTGAAAAATAGGGTTATTAGCTCAGTTGGTAGAGCAGCGGCCTCTTAAGCCGACGGTCGCAGGTTCGAATCCTGCATAACCCACATTTTTTAAAAACTCTTTTCTTTTTGAGAGTTTTAAAAAATATTTGGGTTATAGAAGGATTCGAAGGGCGCGAGTAGAATGCGAGGAATACGAGCATTCTGTGTGTAGTGCCCAGGTCTCCGAGTCGGAGCGAGGAGGAATCCTGCATAACCCACAACGTAAAGACGCTTTGCGTCCACGTTGCACAGCAGAGCCCCCATAGCTCAACGGATAGAGCAATAGCCTTCTAAGCTGAAGATCTAGGTTCGATTCCTGGTGGGGGTACATGTTAAGAAATTTTTAATTTTTAATTTTTAATTTTTAAACAAAAAGAAAAAGTTTTTAGAGTGGTGGCCATAGTTTAATGGTAAAACAAAAGTTTGTGGTACTTTGGTCGAGGGTTCGATTCCCTCTGGCCACCCCCCTGAAAATTTTATACACAATGCGCCCGTAGCTCAACGGATAGAGTACTTGGCTTCGAACCAAGGGGTTGTAGGTTCGAGTCCTGCCGGGCGCACAAAACAGGACACAAGGAGGCAGAAATGCCTTCTTTTGCCTTATTAGAGCCAAAATCAGCTAGTTCGAAAGCCTCATTTAGCATTGGCATGAACTTCAACATAAATTCAAATGCAAAAGTGTAGTTGGGGCTGATTTTATCGGCATTTAATGCAAGGTTCGAAAAAATATAGCTCAAAAGTAATCGCTTATCTTCTGTTTTAGCTTTTGGATTTTGGTAAATAGCAGAAGCTTTCAATGCAAGTTCGTGGATAGCATAACCAGCCTCATAATATGCAGTTCTTGATTTGCTTAATTTCTCAAGAGTATCAATAGCGTCTTCTTTTTCTTTGGTTGATTCTTGCATTATTTTCTCACAAAGAGCTGTCGGCATTTTGCCATCCAATTTATCCCTATAAGCTTGCTCAATGCGCTGATCAGTTGTCCTAATGATGCGACTAAGTGATTCTCTTTTTTGATTGTTGTAGTCAATTTCATTGACATGGCTTTCTTTCATTGCCTTTATTAGCCAACTTAACACTCGTTCATTTTTTGGAGCGACCTCATTAAACAAAGGAAATAGCTGATTCTCAACCTCATACTGTTTCATCCACTTTGTTTGACTACACTCTTTGTAATGGTTGCAATGACCATACCAATGACCCTTTTGAAGCTCCCAGGTTATGGTGCCACCGCATTCATCGCATTTAATTTTAGCCTTAAAAATTGGGAGGTGTGTTTTATATTGAGGATTTTCATTTTTACGTGTAAGTCTTTTTTGAACAACATCAAAAAGCTCCTTGGAAATTATGGGTTCATGTTTTCCTTGATATATTTCACCCATCCAGCGCATTTTTCCATAAAAGTAGGGGTTTGATAAATGTTCATGTATTCTACTTTTGCAAATCTTCTTACCGCTGCCACTTCTCAATCCCTCTTTGTACATTGTCTCCATCAGAGCATTGAGAGAATAGTTTCCAGTGGAATATAATTCAAACATTTTTTTGACCAGTGGCGCTTTTTCTTCATCAATGACATGCTTCGTATTTCTCCTCTCCCCAATAGACTTATGGCGCTGTTGCCAAACTTAAAAAATTTTACATTTTGGTAAAAACACAATAAATTTCAATCGAATACATTGAGCTCTATTGTATTTTTATCAACTCTCGATACTTTTTTAACTTTTCTTCTCCAAATC
>Ga0209319_1002515_pt1 | contig 11395 bp, 18 predicted proteins | sample RifGroE2_FD_184000 | JGI IMG/M metagenome (GOLD analysis project Ga0209319, IMG submission 184000) | Groundwater microbial communities from Rifle, Colorado - Groundwater E2 (SPAdes) (version 2) | ecosystem: Environmental > Aquatic > Deep subsurface > Groundwater | place: Rifle, Colorado, United...
CATTTGGAAAAAGATCTTTTATTTTTTCCCAGCCTTGATCCGTAATATCACTTGCATATGCCATTTGGTTACTCCTTCTAATCAGGAGTTTACCAGATTTTTACTTATTCACGAATACAGCTTCTAAACTTTTATACGCTCAACCATCATAATCATGAGCGTGTAATATTCTTTAACATTATCACCAATGTGCCCGGCAACTTCTTCTGAGTATGTTTCAAGGTACAATTTGCAAGTCGCGAGCATCTCGCATGCACGCGCAGCCTCTTTTTCATCGAGCAATCCAGCTCGAACCATTCGTCCAAAAATACGCTTGGGACTGCGAACGACCAACTTGCCGTCATGCTCCCTCAGATGATTTTTGATAACATCAAAAAACGTATACACCGTATATTTAAAGCTCTGAAGCATTGAATCATGCAATGTATGCTCCAAATCTTTTTTTGAATCAAAAATAACACTGTAAAAAGCTGTACGCTCACGAGCTTTATCCATCAATTGAATTGATTTGGCAAGCGTCGCTAACGCTTTAAGCAAAAGCTCTTTTCGTTGCGTTAAACTATCCATTCAATCCACTCTTTTTTTATATTTTCTAAAAATGGTTGGTCAACTCGATGCACGTCCACAATATCCGCGCACAAATGGATATCAGATTCTTCGATATCGCTTCTTATTTTGTTCTGCACTTCAGAATCTAAAGGTGCACCATTATCCAGCGCAAGATCGACATCCGCGCCTTCTTGATGGGTATTACGAGCTCGCGAGCCAAACAAATAAATTCTGCACTGTGGCACATGCATACGAATAATTTTGATCAATGTGTCTTTGCAACGATACATACTTCAACCCTTTCCTCAGCTTATTTCATACTTCGAATGAATGGCTTTTGTGTAGTAACAATCTGCCTAATAAAATTTAATCGATCAGGGGATTTTTTTATTTTTTGCCAAGTTTCATTATCAACAAAAAACACTCTCACACCATTTTCTATCATGGCATCCAACGCTGATTTTAAAATAATCTTGTCAAGAGGTACAACATCCTGGCTAATCCAACACTCGTTTTCTCGCAAACCTTTATTACGCCATACAAAACTTTTCGCATCAAGCGTATAAATTGCACCACCTTTGTCCATCTCAAAAAATTTATTTTTATCTCCACATACAAAACTATATGGCTCTTCTTGTGAAAACTTTCCAAAATATGCCCATGAGTCATCCCATGGAACAATAAACACACTTGCTACAGCTTTTGATGGAGAAGCATATAATCGCGGAGCATCTTGAGAGTTTTGTTTTTTGATGCCCATAGACTTAATTGTTATCAGCTCGATATTTTTACTACCATGGTACACAATAGAAGCCTTAACGGGAAAAGTTCGCTGCCGATCAAACACAATCCAAGACACAACCCCGATCCATGCAAGCACCACAAAAATCAGTGATTTTTTAACCAAATGATACTTCATTTAGTATTTCCTTGACAAATAACACTTATTGATAGGCCCCGACTTCATCATCAACATACTCGCTATAGCATGCCCCTGTTTTCATGATTTCACTAAGCACATGACGCACATGCGGTATGGTATTTTCAGGAAGCTCGTCAATCTTAAACCATGCAAGATCTAAACACTTAGTCGGCTCGCACATAATTGGCTCACCCTGCCAGGTTTTAGCAGCAAAAAACATGCTTACACGCTCGCCTGGCTGTACCAATGTTTTACGATAGAGCACATGCATCAAGGCAAGATCTTTTATCTTGACTGTGATACCAGCTTCTTCTGCTGCTTCACGCACGATAGTTTCTGAGGGCAACTCACCTGCATCAACATGCCCAGAAATAAGACCGTACCAGCCGTGATAAAAACGGCCGGCACGCTTTTGGAGTAAAATTTCTTGGCCATCATTGCGCACCAGTATGAGCTGCGCATCAGGAATTATTTTATTACGTTGTTTAGATTCAACCATTGCATAAATCCTATTTTGGTTGAAGTTTGCACTCTTGGTCTTCGCACTCACTAAACAGTGCTCCTTGCTGAAGCAATTCAAGTACGCGACGTAAATATGGAATCATGTTCTCGGGTAAAGCTTCTAAATTAAACCACTCAAGACCACCACATTTATGCGGCTCGCACACAGTTGGCTCACCCTCCCAGGTGTGTCGGTAGCAAAAAAGACACCAATGCGCTCAGCACCATCAAGCATGCGACGATACAGGGTATGCGCAAACACCAAGTTTTCTGAATTGATCGTTACACCAATTTCCTCTTGCGTTTCACGCGCGATTGCATCAACAAAAAACTCACCTGGCTCAACATGTCCTGCGACAAGACCCCATAACCCATCGTTGTAACCGGTTCCCTGACGTAGCTGTAATAACACTTCTTGACCGCTATTACGAATCAAAATAATGTACACTTCGGGAATAATTTTATAACGTTCTTTTGCCATTGCGGCACCTCTTTTATAAATATTTATGTACATACACTTTGGCTCTATCACCATCATTTGCGTAACCAAGAGCTCGATAAAAAACATGCGTGCCTTCCTGAGATCGTCGTGCACCAGAGGTCAGATCGATCACACTACAACCATGTTTTTTGGCAACTGACTCTGCCTTCTGAATCAATGCCTTGCCGATGCCCTGACGTCTAAACTCGGTATGAGTCACTAAGCCTTCGATACGACAACGCTTTGCTCCAACACGAAAAAACATGTCATACATAACAATTGCTATTAAGCCAACCATGTGTCCGTCTTTTTCTGCAACAAAAACGTGCTTATCACCACTCGCATACGCATCTAAAAGTTTTTTCATACTCTCAGAAGTTTGCGGATAACCCCACTGATCCATTAACACAAGTAAACCTAAAGCATCGCTCTTTTGCGCTTCTCTTATATTCAAAATATCGCTCATAATCTTCATCGCTACACACTTTCACTGGTTATTACACCCGTACGCTACACCAAATCGATTTTTGTATTTAGATATGTGGGTGCAGAGTTCCACCCTGCCTGCTTACCAACTCCACTCACTATACAGGTCACCTTGCGCTATGCAGTCGAGCACTTGAGCCACATAGGGCACAACAGGTTGAGGAATGTCTTGTGGAGCAAACCATATCAATTGTTGAGCTTTACCCTGCTCGGCAATATAAGGTTCTCCCTGCCAATCAAGCACCTCTACAAAAAACAGTACTGCCTGCTGCGCAAGCTTTGGGCTTACGAGTTTTGGACCACGATGCATGACGTGTACGATGCGTAAATTTTTTGGATCGATTCCAACCCCAAGTTCTTCACGCGCTTCGCGCACAGCCGCTGCAAGGATCGTTTCTCCCTCGTCCACACCGCCACCGGGTATGGCAAAGCCATTAGGGAACCAGTTCGATTTTGGGCTTCGCTGCTCAAGTAAAATACGACCACCACGCTTAAAAATGAGCATAACCGAAACAGCCTGTAAATATCGCTCAGCCATTTAATCCCTCTCATGCAAACATTCATACACCCTTACACTCTTTAATTACTGTCACGGGTGAAGCCTTACGGCCAAAAGGCTCCACGTATTCACCTTTGGAGGGCTCGCCCTGCCATTGCCCGCCGACGTGTCAGCCAAAGCTTTAGCGGCGACTGAAGTTTTAACGTAGGCTGGGTGCCCAGCCCCATTCGCTGTACAGGATCCCCTTATCGATACACTCAAGTACTTGGCGAACATAGGGCACCATCGGTTGCGGAATATCTTCTGGCGCGTACCATGCGATACTTTGCGCATGATCAACTTCAGCTACATGCGGCTCACCGCTCCAAGCTGCAACTTCTATAAAAAACACGTTTGAGCGGACCTAAAATAGTGCGGTCTTTTATGACGCACCATGGCTTTCGCCATATTTAACGCATTAGTTTACGTTACTTTTATACGCTTGTTTACACCCGATTGCCTTTTTATGACAAAAATTAACCGTGCAACAAAGGCCCCGCTCGTTAAAACTATGGCAAGAGCCACCCCCCCCCGCATGAAGCCTGCGGCCCAGACAATACGTGGCTACTTGGTACGTCTTAAAAGACCGTACTATTTTATGGCCCACTCAAATACACTATCTGCTTATGATATTAAATCTCACTATTCATGATCAAATGTGCAAAATTTAGCGATCCTCGCTACATAACCAGATAAAGTTCTCATAATCTATATAATTACAGCCATTAATGGCTTCTAGTACACAAAGCTTAGCAGGTCCCGCTGAATGTTCAGTCATTGGCCTTTTATATACATATTTGATATGTTTTTAATAAACAAAGGCTTTACATATGCTTAACCTTTTTTACAGTTAGGAATGTTTTTATGACAATTTTTTTAAAAAGCCTTTTGTTTGCACTATCGCTCAGTGCCATCATTGGACCAACAAGCATGTTCTGCATACAAAAAACACTCTCACATGGTCTACGCCGTGGATTAATAATTGGGCTTGCTTCAGCTCTTATTCAAGCTATCTATGCAATTATTGCATCATTAGGCATTGGATTTTTAGCAGAAATATTCACTCGTTACCAAATATATATAAAAATTTTTGGCGGACTTTTTTTAATTTATTTTGGTTTTATGATGTTTAAAAAGGCCTCACGTACCATATCGTGCGCTCAAATCAGCGAATCATCGCCTTGTGGTGATTTTTTAACGACCATCGGTGTATCGATTATAAATCCGATTATTATTCTTATGTTTTTTAGTTTTTTTACCGGACTTGCTATCAGCGAAGTTTCATATCTACAAACAATGCTTGTTGCTTCCGGCATTTTCATAGGTTCTATGACATGGTGGATTTGTTTTTCTTTTCTATTAAGCCTTGTTCGTACAAAATTTTCTGTTTTATGGATTAGTCGAATCAATAAACTATCTGGCATAATTATTAGCCTAATGGGACTGTGGAATATTATTAAAATTTTTGTGCAATAATATTCATCACAAAAGTACTCTTTTTAATAAAAAACTAATAAAAACTGTTTGCTTTTTCGCCTCAGTTGAACTAGGTTCTCCGTAATTATTGTTTTTTTATTTTTCACAAAAAGGAGTTTTTATGCATTGTGTACACTCGATGAAAACCGGTCTTATGTTTGGTCTGTTTTTTGCACTCATACACCTTGTTTGGGCTATTTTGATTGCGTCACAGTACGCAAAACCATACATGGATTGGATGCTTAAACTACACTTCATACAAATGCCTTACATGGTACTTCCATTTGATCTGAGAACTGCAGCAATGCTTGTTGGCATGACCTTTGTCTGTGGATACATTTTTGGTGTGTTGTTCAGCTGGCTTTGGAACATGGGCATGGATTGCAAAAAATAACTCTGTCGCTATAAAAAAAAGAATGCCCGGGCAAAAAACCTGGGCTTCTTTTTTTTGCACAAAACATAAGTCATGCGTGATGTAAAGTTAAACTTAGGATCTCGCAAAATTTCTTTTTAGACACGATCCATACATATTTTTTAATAATAACAATCATGTTTTTTTGAATATTTCCCCCGCCATTTGACAAAAGCTTCTTATATAAGATAATTAGATTGTTGTCTAATTGTTTAACGATAAAAAAAGGACAAGGAAAGTTTACGTTATGGTATTAAGCAAAACGTTCTCGGCATTGTCGGATGCGAACCGCCAAAGAATAGTCAGCATGCTCAAAGAGCGTGATATGACGGTTACCGAGATGGCCGAACAACTCGGCGTGACTATGCCAACGGTATCGCATCACCTTGACGTACTTAAGCATGCGGACCTTATCACCCCACGCCGTCAGGGACAAAATGTGTTTTACTCGCTCAACCTGAGCGTGGTTGAAGAAGTGATGCAAAAAATAGCTGAATTTTTGGTTCCAAAAAAATAACAAACAATCAAAGGATCTGTTTTTATGAACACGTTTATACAAAAAATTGTTTCATCTGCACGCGAGCTCTCGAGCTTTGCCATTTTGCCGTTGATCTCTGTTGCAATTGGATGTCTTTTGTTTTTTACCGGACAAGCAAGTGTGTACGAGTCTTTTGTGTATCCAGCAATGTTAGTAGCATTAGCCGTGTACTATATACTGCTTTGTGCCTTTTCTACACGCGTCAGAAACAGCGTACAGGCTGCCGGAAAAACTTGGTGGCGTTATATGAACCTACTTTCATTGTTAATCATCGCAGGATGGCTTATTACCTTGTATTTTAAAAAAGGTTTTACACTTGGATCAGCAGCTCCTTTTAATGACATAAACACTTTTGGACTGTTTCTATCAGGTATCATGTTCATAGTTATAGGTAATTATTTAGGTAAAATAAGCAAAAAATTTACAACCACTATCGACCTCTCTTCTAAATCAATACGATATAACGCTCTTATGCTGGCATCAAATAAAACTGCCGACGGTGCTGGTCTTGGTTATGCCCTCATCGGTTTTATTGCGATAGTATCTGTATTTTTTCTACCCTACCGATACGCTTTTATGCTTTTGCAAGGAATGATCTATTCTGCCTTTTTGGTGTATAGCATTGTAATGTACATAGTATACCGTCGTGAACTGGCGAAACTACAAAAATAATTGATCATAATTCACCGAAGGATCTGCTTCATGAAAATGTTCATAAAAAAAATCATCTCAGTGGCTCGCGAATTTTCGAGCCTGGCTCTTTGGCCTCTGATCACCGTTGTTATGGGATGTTTCTTGTTCTTTACAGTCAAGGCAAACGTATACGAAGCTTTTGTTTTTCCAGCCTTCTTCATTTTTATAGCTCAAGGTATACCTCTTTTGTTTAACCCCCGCATGCGCAAGAACAAGCAAGCTATCAGCAAATCACATGCGCGCCTCATACATATTCTGAATTTTATTACGCTTGCGTCATGGCTGGTTGTAATTTGCATACAGCATGGATATAGATTGTCCACGTTCGCCCCATTCAAAGATGTACAGACTGTCACCATGCTTTTCGTGGGCATCATGCTTATAGTCATAGGCAACTATGTACCCAAAATACAACATGCTTCTTTGGCTACCGTTGATTTAAACACGCAGTCTACACAACAAAAAGCTCGACTTGCTGCTTCACATAAAGCGAATCGCCTTTTTAGTATTGGATATATGGCTACAGGTATAGCCATTATTGCTTCGTTGATCTTTTTGCCTTACAAATATGCTTATATCATTTTTTTAGGAACATTCATCCCCCTCAATCTATGCGTGCTTACCATTACATACCTGATATATCGTCATGAAATGGCAAAACTAAAAGAAAAAAAATAAAATTCAGATTCTCGCTTCATAAAAAATTATGATCATCCATATTTTCCATAATTACAATCCTAAGGGGTTTCTCATGATTATCTCTCGTTCTCGCGTAGCAAGCTGTTTTGCTATGATACTATTGATCGCATCGTATTGCATCGATGCTCGTCCGCCTATGCCGGTAGAACAATTGGGTTTGGCTTGTAAGACTGCTCAAAAAAACTTTTTGCACTTTCACCAATGGGTAAAGGGTACGCAGTACGGTAAATTCTGTCGTAACCTCAATGAAGTATATTATCCAGTAGCAACGATTGCTGGGATTGCAAACCCGTATCTTATTGATGTCTGTGAAAAGGTTTTACCCAACCAGTCGATCAAAATGAGCGCACAAGAAATTTCTGGACCTATTGCAAACCATTGCACTGCGCTTGCAAAAAAATTGCGCGCACAGCGAGCTATTCCAAGCTTTTTTGTAAAAGTGCTCGTAAGCAATCAGATGGTTCAGGGTGTCGTGCCTTTTGATACCATCGTGTTACACAGTTTTTTTGATACCAAAAAGCATGAACTCGCGATCGTTCTTAACAAAGCTGTTGTTGATTCGATGCCAGCATCAACATGGTCACGAAGCGATATGACCAAGGATCAACAAGCTGCGTACGCGTTTGTCGACTTTACCTTGCAGCGTGCAATGACAAAAGCGTTGGCACACAACTCACGCCAAACCATTGTGGCTGTCACTGGTGCTGCATGCGCTGCAGGCCTGTTATATGCGGGCAAACAAGTGCTTTTGCACAAAGGCGTGTTCACCAAAATTGGCGAAAAAACATCGTATACAAACGACTTGCTCTATGGCATCGCAAGTAGTGTTGGCGTGATGGTTCCTGCACTGATTGCAAATAAAATTCAAACACACTATGCAAAAAAAACTGCGCTTGAACTCGATGCGTTAACATTGCAATCGTTCTCATCTGCAGCCGAATGTGCCAACATCAAAAAAGGCCTTCAAGAAAGCTATCTTGATCTGCAAGAATCTTTGATGAAGATGGTGTATGAGCACACATTGGCAGCACCACGTGTCTCTGGCCAAATGTCTGCTTTTGATCACTTTGCTGCAACAAAATTCTTTATGCATCAAACCAAAGGCACATGCTCTTTGTCTGAGCGTAAAAATATTTGTGCACGTGTATTTAAGCACATGCCAACACTCGATGAACGCATAACTTTATGTGACGAACAAGCAGATGTATGCAATCGTACCTGCAACGAGCAAAATTAAGCATTAAAAATTTTATTGCTTATCTACTAAAAAAGGCCCGGATTTTATCCGGGCCTTTTTCTTTATTCACATATAGCTCAAAAACACTACGTTGTATCAATTTTTTCGTGATGGCTGCGTGATGGTCGTCGCCTGCCCGCCGAATTCTTGGCGCCCGCCCGCCGAAGTTTCATGCGAAGGCTGGGTAGGCTGGGTCGTGGTAGTCGTTGTTATTTGATCAGCAGCATGCGTGGCAAATTCTGCTTCTTCAGCAAGTATATCTGTAGCAATTTCGAATTCCAGCCGCTGTACCAACGCTTGTTTGGTTACCGGTCCACCATTCCAGGCTATTTCTGCCTGTTTAAGGAGCTGTACTGTTTTTGCATTATCAAAGTTTGCTCGCTTTGCCATATCCACAATGGTCTGCGTCATGCCTCCCAAATCTTGTTCTGCTCGAGGATCAGCTCCGGCCGCGAGCAACGCACGAACGGTATTAAAATTATATGGCCGGTCGCACACGATCATAAGTGGCGTCATACCATCTTCACGTGCACCATTTGGATCTGCGCCCAAAGCAAGCAATGTTTGAATGTTTTTAGGGTTGTTTTCTTTGGAACAGGCCAGAGTAAGCGCTGTTTCGCCTGCTCTATTTTGGACATTGGGATTTGCACCAAGTTCAACCAATCTGTTAATAACATCTACATTATTTTGTCGTTTGACTGCTCCCATCAAAAGTGCATCAAGATCATCGTGTATACCAAGCGACCAGAGATAGTCAAAAACGCGTAATTGTCGCGACTCAACAAGCGCTTGCAACAGCGGTACGCTGCCGCCCGGCCACAGTTTGGGATTTTTTTTCATCCACGATAGGTCCTTGTTACTTAAGACATACAGTTTGTTGTAAAATTCTTTGGTTACTCGTTTATATTGCCTGCTCACAAGAGCCTTATTCTGCAAATAACCAAACAGTTCACTGGCAAACATATTGTTTTTTTTCATGTCTTCAACAAGAACCTTCATAACAAGTTCATCAGGAAGCTGCCCGCCGTTTATACTCGACAATGGTTGCTTGTGTGAGATAAAAAATAACATGACCACACCAAATAAAAGCGCAAGGCCAGCGTACACATGTAATCGCTTCATAAACAAACTCCTCAAAAATAAGGCTTCTCCTAAAAAACATGTGTCACACTGTAGACCTCGCATCAGAGAAAAGCAAAACAAAAAAGCCCCGGTTTTTACCCGAGGCCTGTTGATGCTTTTTGTGCAAAAAATGTTTACTGTCCAGTTACAACTGAAACATCCGCAACAACACGCCAAATGGTATCCTTACCCTTTTTACTCACTTCAAAAATTTTTGTAACCGCACTTTGTGCAATGTTTTGCAATCCATAAATATGAGGATAAAAGTTACCGCCCGGTGTATTTTGTTCTATGCGGACCGCCCCGCCTTGCCCTTCAAGCTCGCTTTTATTGAGCTCGACTACATATAGATCTATCACGCTAAATTGACACCAAGATTAAAAAATTTGTATTCAAAAAAAGTGCTGTTCAAAAATTCAACAAATTCGCAAGAAGCTTTATCAATATTTTCGATAAATTTGTTATGCGAAACATGTGATCTACCCGATTCCCACACATGTTCTTGTGGGTTTTCTTCGGGAGCATAAGGTGGGAACCGATACAGATGAAAGTTGTGTTTTGTTGAAGATAAAAAATCTTTAATCATTTGAGAATGGTGCCAGGGAGCCCCATCCCAAATTAAAACAATTTTTTTGTTTGGATACGCAAGTTCAACTATAAAGTGCATAAGATTTTAGGAAAGTAAGCCAGGTGACGGTAAAGTGATTCTGAGTTTTGTCGAAAAAACGAAAGGATCACAAAATGCCATATGGCTACCATCACCTGACTTATGAACAAAGATGCCAGATTTTTGTATTAAGGGAAAGCGGTAAAAAGCAGAAAGAAATAGCGTTTTTGATAAAAACAACGCAATCGGCAGTAAGCCGAGAATTAGCAAGAAATAGCAGCAAGAAGGGGTATCGACATAAACAGGCACAAGCAAAACATGCGAAACGTAGGCATGACGCGAGTTCTGCACCTAAAAAAATGTCCCCCGATCTTATTGCCAAAATTGAGCACATGCTGCGTGAAGACCAGTTTAGTCCCGACCAAATCAGTGGGCGATTAAAATTAACCAATGGCATCTCTATTAGCCATGAATCTATTTATCAACACATACTGAAGGACAAAAAAAATGGCGGGGATCTGTACAAAAATTTAAGAAGAAGTGGCAAAAAATATAACAAGCGCGGAAGTAAAATGGCGGGTCGAGGGCTTATTCCAAATCGCGTAGGTATCGAGCATCGTCCCATGGAAGTTGAACAAAAAATACGCGTAGGGGACTTTGAAGCAGATACTATTATTGGATCGATGCATCGTGGAGCCCTTTTGAGTATTGTTGATCGCAAAACAAAGCTTACGCTTTTGCGATTGCTACCAAATACCAAAGCACAAAATGTTGCCCGTGAGATGATCGATGCTTTAGCACCAATCAAAACTTTCACTCACACGATTACTACAGACAATGGAAAAGAATTTGCTCAACATCAGTCTGTTGCGGGAAATCTTGGAGTTCAATGTTTTTTTGCCAATCCATATCATGCATGGGAACGTGGTCTCAATGAAAATACCAATGGACTTGTACGGCAGTATCTTCCTAAAAAATGTGACTTCTCTAAACTTAATTCAGAACAGGTATTTATGGTTCAGCAAAAGCTTAACAATCGACCCCGTAAATCTTTGGAGTATCGAACACCAAACGAAGAATTCTTACGCCTCACTGGGCTTTCGCAAAATTATGCACTTCGCTGTTGAATCTGCC
>Ga0209319_1002516_pt1 | contig 11391 bp, 5 predicted proteins | sample RifGroE2_FD_184000 | JGI IMG/M metagenome (GOLD analysis project Ga0209319, IMG submission 184000) | Groundwater microbial communities from Rifle, Colorado - Groundwater E2 (SPAdes) (version 2) | ecosystem: Environmental > Aquatic > Deep subsurface > Groundwater | place: Rifle, Colorado, United...
GCCAATAAACAAGGATATAAGGTTCACCGTCCGATAAACAATTTCTCAGAATACCGCGATATCATTTACGGCGCAAATAAAAGCATGAACCGTTTCCATATTCTGCAAAACCCAAGCTACCATAACATTCCGCGTACAATTACAAATGTTTTTCTTAACTCCTCTCTTGATGGGGGCTTTATCAAAACAACCATCATTAATTCATTGAGCGATGACCCTTTCGAGATAAACCTGGATAAAAACAGGCACCATATTGAAACTGCACGTAACGATTACCGCGATGTTTCGGAGTATCTTCTTCACGAAAAAAAGGCGCAAAATATCGTTTCCCTCTATGAAGGACTTCTTAAGATGGAAGAAGGGAAAAAGGAACTTGCATGGAGAATCGGCGCTGCATTCAATTTTTCAAAGGAAAAAGAACGCGCCATGCAAGACGAACAAGTTGCAGTGAACCTGCAATTTGCTGATCAGCAAGGTAAAATAGAAAAGGTTAACCAGGAATTTTCAACAGCTCAACGTCTGGTGCAGGACAAATTGTCCATTGTCAAACAAGACATACTTAAAGCCAATCAAAAGGAAAAAGATTATGCTTCCAAAAACATAGAACAACTGGTGGTAGAACACGTGGCAAAACCAGAATATGAGCGTGAACAGTCGCAAATACAGTCGCAGCTGGCGTTGCTTACTGCTAATCAACAAGATGTTGAAACTCGTTATCAGGCCGACAAACAACGGCTTGAAACACAATGCCAACAGCAAATTTTGGATTCTGAGTTGTCTCATGTCAAGGAAAAAGAAAAATTGCAACAGAATTTAGCCAACTTTACAACCGCATTTTATCAGGAAAAAGAACGGCTCACCGCAGACCAAAACGGCAAAGTGGACGAGCAAAATCAGGAAAAAACAACTATTGAAGGCAAAATAAGGGAAGTTGATTTTAGCATCGAGAACATCCAAAAGACTCATTTTCTAAAAGAGGAACAGGATAAGCTGACACTGAATCAGCAGGAACTTATAAAGAAACGGCAAAAACTTATTTCTCAGGAATTACATGCCAATTTTCAAAAAGAAAGTACAGTAAAAGAAGGTGAAAAGGAAAAGGAACTTTTAGAACTAAGGAGCAGTCAGGAAAATGAAACGCTATTCCAGAAGAAAAAAACATTGGAAAGGGAAATCGACCAATTGCAATCAGAGTTACAGGCCTTATCGGGATCATTTTTAGAATTTCTGGAACAAAACAAACCGGATTGGGGCGATTCAATAGGAAAAGTGGTTTCACGGGAAATACTGTTGCAAAATGACTTGCAACCTTCAATTTCTGATGGCAATAATCTATATGGTTTAAACTTGGAATTGGGCCAGCTTCAGCCCATACAAATCTCAAAAAACGAATTGGAAATTAAACTGGGGGCATTAACGGAGGAACTAAAAGAATTGAACATTCTAATCCAGCAAAATCAGCAGGAGCTTCAAGACCAGAAAGATAAACTTCAGAAAAAATTCAACAAGAAAATTGCTGAACTAAATCAGGAGATAAAAGAGTGCACTTATCAGCTTGAAAAAGTGGATATTGATCTTGAAAAATGCCAGATTGCCCTTGCCGAGCTGAAAGAAAAAGCGGAACTCATGAAACGCCAGGAAATGGACGAGAAAGAGAAGGAAAAACATACCTTGAAGCTTGAACTGCAGGAAGTACTTGAATTCGTAAAACAAATAAAACAACGTTACCAGAAAACGATTGATGAACTTGAATCCAGAAAACGCACTCAAGAAAAAAAAGTGAAAAATCTATTGGCCGAACTGGCTGAAAAAATGGAATCAGGTAAAAAGTCAATCACGGAAAAATTCAGCGCTCAAATAAAAGAACTAGAAGAACGACGAAATACCCTGCTGAAAGAGAAAGGAGTTGATACTTCTGAGATTCAACGGTTGGAAAGCCAGCTTGAAATAATAAAGAACAAGCTGGCGGCTATTGAAAAAAATAACAAGTTGATTATAGAATACAACAAAGATCGGGAGGAATACATTGACCGTCTGGATGAATTTCGTCAAAACAGGAAAACCCATGAAAATGAATTGGAACACCTTCAACAGCGTCATACGATCCGGATAAACAAAGAAAAAGCCGAACTGAAAAAACAGAAAGATCAACAGGATAAAATTTTGAATAACCTTCTGGAATTAAGGCATCAGTTAACCGCTTATGAACGGTTTACCAAAAGCCAGTTGTTTGTCGAACTCCAAAATTTTGTGCAACATCACGATAAAGACGATAAGTGGAAATGTGATGAGCTGATCGAAATTTTGCAAAACCTGGCATTTGAATATGAAAAGAACGATAAGTCTTTCACGGAGAGGATCACCGAATTTTCGGGCTACTTTTCACCTGACAATTGTTTGGGATTTGAAACGAATCTGTCTGGATACTTGCAATACCGTGTCTTTGCCGATAACTTAAAGGAGTTTGTGAGAGAGCAAAAAATTATCGATTTTAAAACGGAAGTGACTCGAAAATATGCCATGGTGCTGGCCAATATTGTGAATGAAACCAACGAATTACTTCAAAAGGAAGACGATGTACAGAAGATAATTCAGCGTATTAATGTCGATTTCAAAAAATCCAATTTTGTAGGCGTTGTTAAAAGCATTGAAATGCGCCTTCAGGATAGTACCGATAAGACTATTCAGGTTCTGCGTAAAATACGCAAATTTCAGTCGGAGAATAACCTGAATTATGGAGAGATCAATTTGTTCAACCAGAGTGGTACAAACAGGAACAACGATGAAGCCGTGACCCTGCTGGAAAACCTGCTGACCCAAATTGGACAGGCAAAATCAAGGGTGCTGAAACTTGAAGACGCGTTTGAGCTGGAATTCAGAATACGTGAGAATGAAAATGACACCAATTGGGTTAGCCGATTGGCCAATGTTGGCTCAAACGGAACCGATGTTTTGGTCAAATCGATGATCTATATTAACCTGCTGCACATTTTCAAAAGCAATGGGACCAAACAAAAAGGGGATACTATTTTGCATTGCCTGATTGACGAGGTTGGTATTTTGCACGACAGTAATGTTCAGGGACTCATTTCATTTGCCAGCGAACGCAATATCCGGCTAGTTAACGGTTCGCCCAATTCGCACAACGAGCAGGATTATAAGCATATTTATATGTTTCGGAAAAACCCGAAATCAAACAAAACCGGGATCACCAAACTGATCAGCCATGAACTCTAGACCTTTGCCCCTGTCGTTTGCCCGTTGTTTGCTCCGGTTACAAAACGGTGAACTATTGAATCACAGCGAAATCGCGTCGAAGGGCTTGCTGAAGCAATTCTGTGAAGATGGGATTATTCGAATAAAACCGGCAGGAGGCAGGCGTGTAATTTATTTCTGCACTGAACCAGTCTTATTGCAAAATTACCTATTGGCTCAAAACGACATTCTTTCATTGGAAAATTATGTCAGCGAATTTGAAGTAGATTCGTCTGACGGTGAAAGTTCCTTGTTTGCCTCCCGATCAACAAAAACTTTTCGGGGAAAGAGCTTACAAGGCTTTTTTATAAGAGCATTTCATGCAGAAATGATCTTTTCCGGGTTGACAATTCGGCCAGTTCCTCACGGCATTGAATTATTTGTCTATCAGCCTGAAAAACTGCAAATCTCACATACTGCTTTAGTTATTGGTATTGAAAACCCTGAATGCTTTTTAAAGTTCGAAAAATTAGCTCATCTTTTTCCACAAAAAGAACTGATTATCATTATGCGATATTTGAGTAGTAGCCCCAATAAGTGGCTTCAAACAATCACAAATAACTATCTGCATTTTGGAGATTTTGATCCGGCCGGGTTAAATATTTATATTCAGGAATATAGGAAACAGCTACCAGCTAGTCGGTGTAATTATTTTATCCCTACAAATATAGACCTGTTAATTAAGCAGTACGGCTTAACATCACTCTATGACCAGCAAATTCACTTGTGTAAAAACATTAATTTTCAATCCTATCCGGAAATAAATGCTCTCTATGGCTTAATGAAAAAGTACAGGAAAGGGCTAGAGCAGGAGCGATTGCTAACGCTGTTATAGTTTTTCAATAAATACACTAAAGACGATCAAAAATTTCAGTGGATCTTTGATTCTATATAAATGGTTATAAATGGAACGGCAAGTGATGCCAATTTCTCCAGTTAACAAAATTAGAGATCTATTACCAAAAAATATCAAGCAATTATTACGTATCCAAAACTGTGATATTGTTTTACAAACAGAGGAACCCAATAGCAATAACTCTAGAAATTATGCCGCAAATACTTCACACAGAAGTTTCAAATCCTCAATTAAATGGTTCGAGTTTTGTACCAACCGGGATACAAAAAGCCGCTTAAATTGCGGCTTTTTGCTTTAGTATGCCATTGTGAGAGCACTATGAATGAAAGTCAAACGCCATTCAACTGATTCATGAACCGCCAACGATTGTGGTCATGCAAAATAAAAGCTCGAACCACTATTAGGTACAGATGCCTGCCAGATTTTTCCTTCAGACAATTCTTTAAGGAATTTTAAAGCATCCGCAACGAAATTGGTGTGTACATGATTGTTTCTCTGTCATCGTGTCACAAATTCAAAGTGGAATAAGAATTGCATATCTACATTTCTTATTCACTTAAACATCAAGTTATGAAACTTATATCCAATTATACCGACCAGACAAATACTACCTATAATAGCAATAATGAGGATGAAATACTTGATTCTTATTCCCGTACAATTGTTGATGTTGCCAATAGCGTAAGCCGGTCGGTAGTGCAGGTTAGTGTGGTAAAAAAAGAAGATAAAACGACCCAGGCACGGCAGCCAAATCACAACAGGCCTATGGAAGCCAATGGCTCAGGCTTTATCATCTCCACCGATGGATTATTAGTCACTAATAACCATGTGGCTGGAGATTGTGAAAAAATTACAATTACGTTGCAAGATGGTCGATCGTATCAACCGATTATTGTTGGCCTTGATCCTTATACTGATTTGGCTGTTTTAAAAATTGATGCCGATGGATTAAAAACTATTCGTTTTGGAAACTCCGATAGGTTGCAGGTTGGTCAAATGGCGATTGCTGTTGGAAATCCATTCGGGTTTAATTACACCGTAACTGCCGGTGTTGTTAGTGCGTTGGGACGAACACTTCGCTCCGAATCAGGCCGCATGATAGACAACGTGATTCAAACTGATGCTGCATTAAATCCCGGAAACTCAGGAGGGCCTTTGGTAAATTCGAAAGGTGAAGTTATTGGGGTAAATACTGCCATTATTGCGATGGCCCAAGGTTTATGCTTCGCAGTCTCATCAAATCTTACCCGGTACGTTATTGGAAAACTTATTCTTGAAGGAAAGGTAAAAAGAGCTTTTTTAGGCATAGCCGGCCAGACAATCAAGCTCTCCGAACGCATTATTGCATACAATAAACTGGAAGTCAAGAGCGGCGTTTTTGTTGCTGAAAAGGATCGTTACGAAGGCATTTTTAATACTGACCTATATCCGTCTGACATTATTGTTGGGTTAAATGAAAATCCAATTCAGTCGGTTGATGATTTACACCACCTGTTAGATGAGCATATGATTGGGAAAGTGGTGGATCTGGATGTCTTGCGAAATAGTAAGAAAACCAGAGTTCAGGTTATTCCGGGTGAACTGGTTTGAATCAACAACCCTATTACAAACTCAATAGAGAATTTGATGAATTCAATTTCAGGCATCTTTCAACTTATTCGTTAACCAACAAAGTTTGTGGTAAGGCAAAATAAAATGTTGAACCTTTATTGGGTACAGATTCGAGCCAGATTTTACCTCCAAGCAATTCCCCAAGGTTTTTGGTTATGGCCAGGCCTAAACCGTTACCGCCATATTTTCGAGATGGTGAAGCTTCAACTTGCCTGAAACGGTCAAAAACCTTTTCATGAAATTCTTTTGCAATGCCAATTCCGGTATCTTTTACATGAAACTGGATGGTTTGATTCTTCAATTTTACTCCAATCTCGATATACCCTTTTTCTGTAAATTTTAAAGCATTTCCGACAAAATTGATGAGTACCTGCTTGATTCTCATTTCATCACTGATTAAAATAATGTTATCCAGATGAGTGTTAGAGGCTAATCTTAATTCAATATTCTTTTCATGGGCTTTGTAGGAGTATTCTTTCTGTATTTCTGAAATCAGCTTTTGAGCATTCAGCGGCATTTCTACTAGGACAATCTGTCCAGCTTCAATTTTTGAAATGTCAAGCACATCATTAATAATGGCAAGCAAATTATTTCCACTCGAATTAATCAGATCAGCAAATTCACTTCTCATTAATGGATCCAAATCAGATTCGGTCAGTAAATCGGAAAAGCCGAGAATACTATTTAACGGGGTGCGGATTTCGTGCGACATGTTGGCCAAAAATGCTGATTTTAAACGGTCGCTTTCTTCAGCTTTTTCTTTGGCTGTAATCAGTTCCTTTTCCATCTTCTTTCTTTCGCTGATGTCTTCGCTCAGAATAATGAAATTGGTGGTTTTTCCTTCCTTATTTTTGATGGGTGATATAAGAACTGACTCCCAGTATTTCTCCCTTTTTTTTGTGCGATTTTGGTGTTCCCCTCTCCATTCTTGGCCCGCAAACAGTTTATTCCAGATTTCAATATAAACATGGTCAGGAGTATGACCTGGTTTAAGTATCCTAACCACTTTCCCTATTAATTCGTTAAAGGAATAGCCTGATACGGAAATAAACTTTTTATTCACATATTCAATAATTCCTTCGGTGTTGGTTATGATTACAGAAGCCGGATTTTGCTCAATGGCAACAGAAAGTTTTTGTATCTGGAGATCGGTTTTTTTTCGGTCGCTAATATCTTCTTTAATAGCCAGAAAATTGACAATTTCACCTGATTCGTTGCGGATAGGCGAAATTAGAACCGATTCCCAGAAAAGCTCGCCATTGCGTTTTCTGTTTTGAATTTCATTCCGGTATTCATTTCCTTCTCTGATGGTTTTCCACAGTATTTCATATTCCGCTTCAGTGGTATATCCGGATTGAAAGATACGGGGATTTTGACCCGCAATCTCTTCAAAAGTATATCCGGTTATTTCGGTTAATTTCGGATTTGCATATTCAATGTTACCTTTTGTATCAGTAATAATTATGCTTGCCGGACTTTGTTCTATTCCTTTCGAAAGTTGAATTAATTTTTGTTCGGTTTGTCTTTGTTTGGTGATGTCGTGACCAACCCCAACCAAACCGATGATTTCGCCGGAATCGTTTGTTAAAGGAACTTTTGAGGTGGAAAAATATTTTTCTTCTCCTTTTGAATTTTTAATTAGTTCAATTTTATTGAAGATCGGTTTCCCCGATTTAACTACTGATAAATCGTCAGGATAGGTTTGATAAGCAAAGCCTAAATCGAATATTTCCTGATCGGTTTTACCAAAAATTTCTTTTTCGTCGCTAAATCCCATTAATTCCAGATCAGCTTTATTCGAAATGATTTTCCTTCCTGAAGTATCTTTCACATAAATTAAATCAGGAATGTTATCAATTAAAGTCCTTAATAAGATTTGCTCATCGGCTATTGTTTTCTCTGTTTTTTTCCGTTCGCTGATATCACGGACAATATTCATGATCGCAATCTGATTGTTGTAATGTATGGGTACAGTACTTATATCAACAAATATTTTACGGCCATCTTTATGTCTAAACTCAGTTTCAATATTGATATGTTTATTTTTTTTCAGCGAATCTATCCTCTCCGAAAAGGTGTGGTTTTCTACATTTAATTCGAGGTCGAACACATTAAGCAGTAAAAATTCTTCCTTGGTATATCCCAGCATTTCGGATGCAGCTTTGTTGGCTTCAACAAAATTGCTTACTGTTCCGTCCGAATTGATTACAAAGATTGATATCCCATCTTTGTTGGCATCAAAAATGCCATAATATTTCGATTCACTGTTCTTAAGAGCTTCATTAAACAGCTTTCGTTCGGTAATATCGCGAACAACATTTACTATAAAACATTTTTCGACTGATTCGAGCGGATAATAAGTTGCTTCAATGATCCTGGTCTGGCCTTTATGGTTTCTGATGGTCTGTTCAACCGGCATTCCAAATGATTTTGAGCGATGAGACTCAAGCATTTGTTCAGTATTTTCCTTTAGAAGTTGGTATAATTCAGGGTTTTTATCGTGAGGTAATACTAATTTAAACTGCAAATCCCATAGCGGAATTCCTATGCACTTATTTTTACTTAAGCCCGTTATCGTTTCGAGGCTATGGTTCATCTCAACGATAATTCCCTGATCATTCAAAATCAGAATGCCGTCACCCGATTTTTCAAAAACAGCACGAAATTTATCTTCATCCGGTGCTAATGCTTTTTCTGTTTGGTGACTATCAGTTTTTATTTTCTTCCCGAGTTTCAGGTTTAATTTAAGTAATGGTTGTATCTGAAGTTTAAGCATTAGTTCGTCAAAAGGAAATTTGAGAATGGAATCAGCTTCTGATCCTGAAATTTCTCTCTCAAAATTCTGAAAAACTGATTCTGTTCCCGTTAAGATTACCGGGATGTGTGCAGTTAATTCGTTTTGCTTCAGTTCTTTTAAAATTTCAATGCTTTTTGCATCCGAAATTTCCAAATGAATAAATATGATATTGGGTTTTTCTTTGACAGCTGTTGTTAAAATACTTGGTCCGGATTCCTCATGAAGGATTATTGCCTGATTATCAAACTTCAGGAGGCAGCTTTTAAGAGTAATGACATTTTCAATATTTGGATCTGTGATTAAATATTTACTCATATTTATTCTTTATTCTGGATGTCCGGTTTTACTTTGAGGCAAACTAAAAGTAAAAGTACTGCCTATTCCCAGGGTACTTTCGACCCAGATTTTACCTCCAAGATTTTCAATAAAGTCCTTGCATAATATTAGTCCTAAGCCAGTTCCCTGTTCATTCTCAGTTCCAAGCGTATTTTTTGGTTTGTTTATTTCAAAAAGAGTTGCCAATTTATTTTCCGAAATTCCAATGCCTGTATCAGTAATTGATGTCAATATTTCCTGATCGTTTTCAGAGATTGTTACGCTAATTTTGCCTTTTTTATGGGTAAATTTGATCGCGTTTGAAATCAGGTTTCTTAGCACCAAATCAATCATATTTCGATCTGTAAAGATGTTGATGATTTGTTTCTGTTTAAAGCTGACTTCTAATTCTTTATTTTGAATTGCACTTTCAGCTAATATTAACGATTCTGTTATCTGTTTGTTTAAACTGAGCCATTCGGGAGTGAAGTTGTTGCCTTTAGTTTGGTTTTTTGACCAAAGGAGTAAGTTCTCAACCAATTTGAAGGCATGATTTCCAGCACTTTCAATGGTCTTTAATCCTTTGATAAAAGTGGCATCATCGAGGTCGTTATAGTTATGCAACATTAACTCCGAAAATCCCATTATCGCGTTAAAGGGGCTTTTCAGGTCGTGGGCGATAATAGAGAAAAACTTGTCTTTAGTAAGGTTGATTTTTTGCAGTTCTTTTGCCTGATCCTCAAGAAGTAATTCCGCTTTTTTACGTTTGGTTATCTCTGAAATATAAGCAATATAGCCTTTAATTTTCTTGTCTTCATTTTTTAAAGGAATAATGGAATATTCCAGATAGCAGATTCCTTCTCTGGTGGTTTGATATAATTGCTGGCTTTTGACCAGGTTAAAATCGAACTTTGATTCATAATGGGCGGTTTCTCCTGCTCTGATTTGTTCAATCACTATTGGCGATAAGTTAGGATCCGAAAATAAATCAAATCCAACGATGGCTTCCTTATCATTGATGCCAAACAGGTCTAAGCACGCCTGATTAACATTCTGCATCAAGCCATTGGCATCGAACAGTCCAATTGATATTGGCGATTGTCTGAAAATATCCATATAGGTTGGACATTCCGAGCTCGATTGGGTATCCGTAACTTTTATGCTTTCAGCATCCATACTTTAAATTGCAATTAAGAAATAAATCATCTGAAACTACCCATATAAGTAGGGTGGATTTACGATCAGCAAGATAAGAATTTTAAAATCTTTTGCGGAGCTTTTTTTACGCTTTTGATTATTGGAATTATAAACTCCAAAATATATGAAAAACTGAGTTTAAGAAATTTACTGATAGTACAGGATGCTTTGAAAAACTTTCATAACTATATTTGGAATCAATAACAATTTAATTTCATTCAACAATTACCTTGATTAACAAACATTGATCATCAAATAAAAGCAACACTCATAGTTTTTTATAAATTTTACAATGAATAAGTATATATCCCATAGATTATCGTTACTAACCGCGACTTCTGCTCTAATCTTTTTGGTATTCACAATTAGCAACGCCTCCGGCCAAAAGGCCGTTCAACAACCCGGTTGGCCTCAAATTACCAAAGAAGCAAAACCCTGGAGCCGCTGGTGGTGGATGGGCAGCAGCGTTGATCCTGGTAACCTGAAAGCCGCCATGGAAGCCTATTCGAAAGCAGGATTGGGAGGATTGGAAATCACCCCGATTTACGGTGTGCATGGCTACGAAAATCGGTTCGTCAAATTTCTGTCTCCGGAATGGGTTAAAAATCTGGAATATACACTTCAGGAAGGAAAACAACTGGATTTGGGCGTCGATCTGGCTATGGCTTCAGGCTGGCCTTTTGGCGGTTTGTGGGTAACACCCGAAGATGCCTGCAAATATATGAGTGTGCAATCGTATGCACTAGTCAAAGAAGGTGAACAACTTCAGGAGAAAGTGACGATGGTTCAGGAGCCGATGCTTCGTTCCATCAGTCGTAAAAATCTGGATATTTCGCAGTTGAAATACCCGGTCAGCGCGAACGAAGACAGCCTCCAAAATTGGGCGATCGATCAGGTTCGCTGTCCAATGAATATGCCGCTGCAAGCTTTGATGGCATATTCAAACAAGGGCGACATCCTGAACCTGACAGCAAAAGTTGATAAAGATGGAAAGCTCAACTGGACTGCACCCGAAGGTCTCTGGAAATTGTTTGCCGTTTTTGAAGGCTGGCACGGGAAAATGGTTGAACGCGCCGGACCTGGCGGCGAAGGCGATGTAATCGACCACTTTTCGGACAAAGCCATTGATAACTATCTCGGGCATTTTGCAACGTCATTCAATGGTCACGATATTAGCGGATTGCGGGCTTATTTCAATGATTCGTACGAAGTTGACGATGCCCGTGGAGAATCTAATTTTACCCCGCTGTTGTTCGACGAATTTCAAAAGCGGCGTGGTTACGACCTCCGCGAATACCTTCCGGCATTATTGGGTCAGGACACTGATGAATACAATCAGCGTGTGTTGTGCGATTACCGT
>Ga0209319_1002518_pt1 | contig 11382 bp, 7 predicted proteins | sample RifGroE2_FD_184000 | JGI IMG/M metagenome (GOLD analysis project Ga0209319, IMG submission 184000) | Groundwater microbial communities from Rifle, Colorado - Groundwater E2 (SPAdes) (version 2) | ecosystem: Environmental > Aquatic > Deep subsurface > Groundwater | place: Rifle, Colorado, United...
CTAAATATAACACAACTCAAGAGATTTTTATAATGAGTTTAATTCTTTATCCAATACTAAAATGAAAAAAGCATAAAAATTCTCGCTATCTGGAAATTTTCATTTCATTGAGCAAATAGCCAGCGCCACCGAATTTATCCATGATAAAAAGCGTGTAACGGATATCAACATTAATACAACGTTGCAGTGAGGGTTCAAAAATGATATCGCCACTCATTGATTCCCAGTTACCATCGAAGGCTGTTCCAATTAGTTCTCCTTTGCCATTCAGAACCGGGCTGCCCGAATTTCCACCGGTAATGTCATTCGTTGTCAGGAAGGCAACCGGCATCCGGCCATCCTTCATGGCGTACTGACCAAAATCTTTATTAGCATATAATTCCTTCAGCTTTTCAGGAACGACAAATTCCCAGTTTTTCGGATCCTCTTTCTGCATAACGCCAGCCAAAGTGGTCACATAGTCATAAATCACACCATCTTTGGGCGAATAATTCTGAACCTTTCCATAAGTCATACGCATGGTGAAATTGGCATCCGGGTACATGGCTTTCCCGTTATTCATTTCCAGCATTCCGGCTATATACTGTTTTTGTCCTTTTGCATATAAAGTACGATACTGCTCAATTTCCCTGGAGTATTTCATCATTGCTTCAGAAATATTCTTTCCGGCAACCAAGGCAGGATCATTCTCAATCTCCTTTTTATCACCTTCAAGAGTTGCTTTGAGTTTTTCTTCTGAAACAAATACTGATTGACTGAAAATTGCTTCAACATAAGCATCGACATTTCCCTGGAACTGCGCATCGATGGTTTTATAGAATTCAGGAAGGTCCGATTGCGGTACTTTTTCTCTGAAAAGCTTAATCATGGCCTTAGCAACTTTTTTGTCGGTAGCAACATTATAATCTTTGTAGAAATCGGATGGACTAGAGGAAAAGTTCGGCCTACCCCCTCTGCCTTCCCTGGATTCTCCTTCAGGTTTTGGAGCAAAACGCATTGCAGCTGAAGTCAACTCAATCGAACTCAGAGCTTCCTGATAATACCGCAAGGTATATTGCAGTTTTGCCCGTCCTTCAATTGCCGATTGTACATCAGAAAGGGCCTGTACATAATTTTCTTTTCTGGTTGGGTTAGCCGCAAGCCACTCAGAAAATGTCTTTTCTTCAGCTTGTCTTCTTTCGTAAACCTTCAGCTTTTTAAATGCTTCGTTCATGGCAATTGCTTTTTTCCACGAATTGGACGATCCGGCAAATTTGCTCGAATATTGCAGCCTGATTTTGGGATCAGCAACCATGTCTTCCATCAGGATGCTTTGGCGAACTCCTCTGACATATGCAGTAATTACATTGTTAATTTCGCTGGTTTCCTTTACTTCGAATGAGGTCATAAAACGGTTGGTTCTCCCCGGATATCCCAGAATCATGGCAGGATCGTTCTGCTGGATCCCTTTCAATGAGATGGTCAGGAACCTTTTGGGCTGGTAAGGAACGTTTTCTTTTGAATATTCTGCAGGGTTATTGTTTTTGTCGGCATAAATCCGGAACATGCTGAAATCGCCGGTATGGCGGGGCCACATCCAGTTGTCGGTGTCATAACCGAATTTTCCGATTGATGATGGAGGCGCTCCAACAAAACGAACATCGCTATAGGTTTTTGAGACAACCAGATAATATTGGTTTTCACCGTAAAAAGGGACCAATCTTGCGCGGAGAAACTTGTTGTCGCCAATTGCTTTAGCTGCTAGTTGGTCTGATAAGGTTTTCATTGCTTCTTCCTTGGCTTTCTGGTCAGTCGCCGAAGCCAAAGCGTTGGTGACTTCGGCCGTTACATCTTCAAAATGATCGAGGAAAGTCACAGTCAAACCCTTAGCCGGAAGTTCTTCATCGTGGTTCATTGCCCAAAAACCATCCATCAGATAGTTGTGGTCGACTGTACTTAATTTTTGAATAGTCCCGTAACCGCAATGGTGGTTCGTCAGAACAAGGCCGTCTTTAGATATTATCTCTGCGGTACAGCCACCACCAAATACAAGTATAGCGTCTTTCAGACTGGATTTGTTGATATCGTATATATCTTTGGCTGATAGCTTAAAGCCCATTCCTGACATTTGTTTAATGTTGAGCTTTTGAATTAGGGGCAGCATCCACATCCCTTCATCACCACGCACTGTGCCTGCCCACAAAATGAGGACTGAAAGAAAGATTAATCCAACTTTTTTAATGTTCATCATGTTCAAAATTGATTTAGGTATGTTAACAGATCATATATCTGACAATAATAACAAAAAAGCGCAGAGATAAAAATGAGTTCTGTTCAGCTTACAGAAGCTTAAATGTTGATGAAGAATTAAGGAAAAGGATTTAATCCTTTACGCACCGAATCGAAAGTCCGCTTTTCTTATAAATACTCACACTATAAATTGAGCTTGTACCATAATCTACATACCGGTACCAGGCTACAGATTGTGTATACTCTGTTGTAGCCCACCATGTACTGCAAAAACTCAGGTTTTTAAATACTCCGTCTTTAGTACGGTATCCACCCGGCAATGCACTAAACCCACTGCTGTTGGTAGCCCCTGAGTTGGGATCGGACCAATGCGTTGTACCGGTTGCTTTTAATTTTCCGCCAGCCTGACTTCTGCCCTGAAGAAAGTTTGCCAACGCAGTCCATTCCTCATCAGAAGGAATATGCCAGCCTACAGGAGCAATATTTCGGGGATCATTAACTGCATACCAATTGTATAAAGCGCCATAGCCAGCTTTATTTGAACCATCATTGTTATACCAGCAAAATGCTCCTGAAGTCAGAGTTGACCAACCGTTGTTGGCAGAAACGTTCGGTATTGGGTCACCATTCCTGAATTTGGTAGTTTTAAGGTTTTCAGCCATCCAGATTTGATTGCCTATGGTAACTGTTTTATAAACATTACCATCTTTGTCGGTCACTGTTCCGGTTGACGAAACTATTTTTTTGGTCGGTTGATCACTTTTAGCAGGCTTGTTCCCAAAAGACTTTTCTGCCAATATAACAAACATGAGTATAAATAAAGAGCAACTTAAAATTCTGATGATCATTTTCATGGTTATAAGTCAATTGATTTAGTTTGACCCAAAACTACGAAACAGTTTTACGATTACAAAAAATAGTGACTTTTCATTTTGTCACAATTAGAAAGTCAAATGGAAGGATCTATGTTCAAATTCAGAGACCTACACATTAATTTGTGCAGGTCTCTGAATTTGAATAACCTTTAATAAAAATTATTTTAACTTCTGATAATTGGATAATTAGTCGGATTACAGTACAATGCTGCTGATAGCCTTCTCCAGAACGGAATCTTGCAACCCGGGTATGGCTGTCCCCTCCACACGTATAACACTCACATCTGTTATTCCAAGAAATCCTAATATAGCCTTTAAGTAAGGAGCAGAAAAATCGTAGGACTGCATTGCTCCTTCAGAGTATATTCCGCCAGAGGCAACCGCAATATAGGCCTTTTTACCGTGAACTAACCCTTCATAACCTGTTTCAGTAAAACGGAAAGTAACGCCAGCTCTCGCAATATGGTCAATCCATGCCTTTAGTGTTGAATGAATGCTAAAATTGTAGAAAGGAGCGCCTATGACAAGAATATCCGCCTCCAGAATTTCATTTATTACTTCATCCGAATTACGAACAGCATCAACATTTTCCCAGGTTCTAAATTCCTCCGGAGTATAAAACGAAGTAATTTGAGCTTCGTCCAAATGCGGGAATTGATTTTTAGGCAGGTTATTTTCTTTTACCGTACTTCCGGGATACTCTGACTTAATCTTATCAACTATGGCATTACCAAGTTTAATACTAAACGATTCGCTGCCTCTTGGACTTGAAATAATATGCAAGATTTTTTTCATGTGGTTTTGTTTTACTGTTTATTACTGGCGAGACCTGTTGGCTTAATCAGTTAATGATTCTACTTATTAAGGTAAAAAATAAAAGACTAATTTGTCTGCTATTAACAACTGCAATATGCAATTGTTCTATGACGTCATTTTTAATATTTTACCTATCAGGATGGCGTTAACATTACCAACAATGAAAAAACACTCATTTTTATCAACGATTTAAACTCAACTATTCGATTCATTTAAATTCAAATTTCTGAGAGTTTAGTTTTAACTTATTTTCACAACAATCAGATCAGTCTTACGTTTTATTCCTTCGTTAACCACTTTTATTTTCTGTTTAATTGCTTATTTTTGATAACAACTCAAAAAAAATATATGAAAACTATTCTAATTACCGGAGGCGCCGGATTTATTGGTTCACACGTGGTTCGACTGTTTGTAAACAAGTATCCTGAATATCAGGTCGTAAATCTCGATAAACTTACCTATGCCGGAAACCTGGCAAACCTGACCGATATTGAGAACAAATCCAATTACGAGTTTGTGAAAGGTGATATTGTTGATGCAGATTTTATAATGAAGTTGTTTGTCGAAAGGCAATTCGACGGCGTTATTCATCTGGCAGCTGAATCACATGTCGACCGGTCAATTAGCAATCCAACTGAATTTGTGTTTACCAATGTGATCGGAACCGTTAACTTGCTGAATGCTGTTCGCCAAATTTGGAAAGATAATGCCGATGGCAAACGTTTTTACCACATTTCGACTGACGAAGTTTACGGAAGCCTCGGAAATGAAGGCATGTTCACCGAAGAAACCGGCTACGATCCGCACAGTCCGTATTCGGCTTCGAAAGCCAGTTCCGACCATTTTGTACGTGCATACCACGATACATTCGGGATTCCGGTAGTGGTTTCAAACTGCTCAAACAACTATGGATCGTTCCAATTTCCTGAAAAACTGATTCCGCTGTTCATCAACAACATCAAGTTTAATAAAGCACTGCCGGTATACGGAAAAGGCGAAAACGTGCGCGACTGGCTATGGGTCGAAGATCATGCCCGTGCCATTGATGTGATTTTTCATCAGGGCAAAAACGGCGACACCTATAATATTGGTGGCCATAACGAATGGACAAACATCAACCTGATTAAAGTGATGTGCCGTATCATGGACCGCAAACTGGGTCGTGAAACCGGAACTTCAGAAAAGCTGATCACCTATGTGAAAGACCGTGCCGGACATGATTTGCGCTATGCCATCGACTCCACGAAACTTCAAAAAGAACTAAACTGGGTGCCAAGCCTTCAGTTTGAAGAAGGTATAGAGAAAACCATCGACTGGTATCTGGCCAATACAGAATGGATGGGAAACGTTACCAGTGGCGATTACCAAAGCTATTACGAAAAACAGTATCAGAACAGATAAATCAAGGAAAGTGTCATTAGGAAAGAGGAAAAGCTAATATGCTAATAAGATACAATAAAGATATTGAATTCTGGGAAAGTCGTTTTGGAAAGGTCCGAAGCGACTTTTCTTTTCCAACAAGTTCATGAACCAAAGCTTTTGCTTAAATTGTCGTTCAATTTTAACTTCTGAATTATGAAACGCCGTAACTTTTTTAAAACAGCCGCAATCGGAGGAGGCAGTCTTGCACTGGCACCGCTAAGTTCATGTGTTCAGTCAACAGCTCCAGTAACTGTAATCGAAGATTATTCCGCGTTTGATCTGAATGAACTGACTATTGCACAGCTTCAGGAAAAAATGAGTTCAGGAGCTTTGTCTTCGATTGAAATTACCCAAAAATACCTGAACCGGATTGAGCAGATCGACAAAAAAGGTCCTGAACTGAGGGCAGTTATCGAGATCAATCCTGAAGCTTTGGACATCGCCAGACTCCTGGATGAGGAAAGGAAATCGGGGAAAATTCGGAGTCCCTTGCACGGGATACCTGTTTTGATCAAAGATAACATCGACACGGGCGACAAAATGCAAACCTCTGCCGGATCGCTGGCATTGACTGGAAGTCCTGCGCCTGATGATGCTTTTATCGTCAAAAAATTACGCGAAGCTGGAGCAGTTTTGCTGGGTAAAACCAATCTCAGCGAATGGGCCAATTTTCGTTCAACCAAATCATCGAGTGGCTGGAGCGGACGAGGAGGTCAGGTTCGCAATCCGTTCTGCCTTGATCGCAGTCCATGCGGATCGAGTTCAGGCACTGGATCGGCAGTTTCTGCCAATTTATGCGCCATTGGAATTGGCACCGAAACCGATGGCTCGATTGTTTGCCCTTCAGGAATAAATGGGATTGTGGGCATTAAACCAACTTTAGGATTGTGGAGCGGCGATGGGATAATTCCGATTTCGCATAGTCAGGATACCGCCGGGCCGATGGCGCGAACAGTTGCCGATGCGGCTACATTGCTAAGTTCCTTGGCTGAAAAGCCTCAGGATTATTCTCAATTTCTGGATGCTGGCGGTCTGAAAAATGCCCGGATCGGTCTTGCATCCGAACTTTTTGGTTTTCATTCCGGAGTGGATCAACTGATGGCTGATGCCATTCAAAAAATGAAAGATTCAGGAGCAATATTGGTCGAAAACCTGAAATTGGAAAACCGCAAGGAATGGGGCGATTTGGAATGGAAAGTACTACTCTGTGAGTTTAAAGCTGATCTAAATCTTTACCTGAAAACCCGACCTGGGCTGAAAGTCCAATCACTGGCTGATTTGATTGAATTCAACAAAAAGAATGCTGACTCTGAATTGAAATGGTTTGGTCAGGAAATATTTGAAGAGGCTGAGAAGATGAAAGGACTGGATGATGCTGAATATATGCAGGCCCTTGCCAAAGCGAAAGAGCTATCTCAAAAAGGAATTGAAAAGTTAATGGATCAGCACCAGTTGGATGCACTAATCGCCCCAACCAATGGCCCGGCCTGGACGATTGATTGGGTCAATGGTGATCATTTCGGCGGTGGAAGTTCGGAACCTGCAGCCATTTCGGGTTATCCGAATATTAGTGTTCCGGCAGGATATGTGCATGGATTACCTGTTGGGATTTCATTCTTTGGACGAGCCTGGAGCGAACCCACTTTAATTAAACTGGCCTATGCTTACGAGCAGGCGACTAAACACCGGAAGGCACCGGGATTTTTGAGTTCGGTAGGATAGAATAAACACAGAAACACAGAGAAATTATTCTTCTACGGAGAATTGAAAAGTGTCGTTAATCAAGTGATTTTTCCCATATTTTAAAGCTGAAAACATGTATCATTTTCTCTAGTGTCGTGTCAACGAACTCCTGACTCAACGTCATGCCAAACTTGTTTCGGCATCTCTTCTTTGATGAGACCCTGAAACAAGTTCAGGGTGACGGGTCTTCGACAATATCAAGTTGATATGACACTAGCCGATTGCGGGATTTAAAGTCAGGTTTCCACAATTATTGAAGCCATCTGACTAAATTTTTTTCTGTGTGTCACCGTGTCTCAGTGTTTGTTTGGCTTTCCTGTACCCTATCCACCAAATAAAGAATCCGCTGATCAAAACAATCAGAATACAAATTCCGGCCAACGGAACATACAGCATGTAAAACATGCCTAAAACAGGCTCGAAGATGCGACCTGTATGAATTTCGAGCGAAAGATTCCACAGCGAAATCGGACTCCTTTGAATGACTTCAGCGTTCATTTTTCCGAATGGAATCGCATTTCGGATAGGCAGAACTCCATGATTGTAATCGAAATAAAATTCATTGCCTGATGAATCGGTAAACCAGCCATCGATCATGTCTTTTGATACTGGCGGGCCTGCTTCTTGCGGTGTATGGTATGGATTTCCTGAGAGGTAATCAAATAACTGTCCGGTCAAGGGATTCCAGAGGAATAGCCCATTGAATGAGCCGACCAGGTAGGTGCTTTCGCCCTTTTTCTCCAGCACATTGCAGCCCATGACACTCACCGGCGGTTCACCTGGCAGACGGCGCATGGGTTCTTTCAGGTTTTCATCAGTAAAAAAGATGCCGTCGTAAGTGGAGAAAAGGAAAATATGTTGCTGATCGTCATACAAAACGCGGCGAAGCTTGTCGTACCAAGGATTCGGGGAACTCAAAACCGTTCCTGGAATGGGCGACACCACCGAATTGGCAATGGCAATCAGTAGAGGCGGACGCAGAAACATGCCGGTACTGGTCACGAAAATCAGGAAGGGAATAAAAATCCAGCCTAACCGATTGTGCCATTTCAGGTTGAAATTTCGGGTAGCCACATAAGCCGAGTTGTCCTTTTGCTTTGCTTTTCGTCGTTTCAGCCATCCCGGAAAAATAAAGTGCATCAATCCGGTGAGTGAAATGAACAGAATGGCCAGACCAAATAAATCGACAACCAGTTTCCCAACCGATCCCCACAATTCGCCACTATGCAACAACCACAGCGTTTTAAACAGGCTGGCCTTTCCATCATAACCTTCAGGAGCCGGCAGCACAAGCGGATAAAATGTTTTTGCATCGCCCGATTTCAGGAGAAATGAGCGCGTTTGAACCAGCAATTCGTTTCCTTTCAGAATAAGGTCCGTGATGCGTTCTTCGGAGCCCGGGAACAGAATTTTTTCCCATTGGCGGGCATTTGCAGAATATTCGTACAAACCAAAATAAGTTCCGGCCAACAATTTTCCATCTGGAGTTTTCAGGATTTTGCTGATTTTGCGGTTGTCGATGCCCTCAGGAAACCCCAAATTCCAGTCCTGAAAAGTTTTGAATTGATCCGTGGTGAGCCAAATGCCAATGTTGCCGTAAACGAGCGCAGAGTCAGTACCCAACTGAAATACAGATTTTACCGCGCCTTTGTTCCAGTTTTCGTAACTGTAATCAGCGGGCAGCCACGACCGGTTGATGTCGATGGATGAAATCAGTCCACGGTGATTCATAAAAATTCCGGAGATGGAAAAGAAAATCACAAACAGGGTAATCACGATACCCGGCCATTTGTGGAACTTACGGAACAATTTGAGTATTTTGTTTTTAGTCATTGAATATACCTGATTACCCTGTAAAAGTAAACTGATTGCAAATCCAGGACTGTAACAAGTGTTACAAACTTTAAATCTTCTAATAAAATCAAACACTGCTGACCAAGAAAAATCATAGTTTATCCGCTACGCGGAATCCGGCTGACTATTATTGCTTTTTTACAATACTCTATCCGCTACGCGGAAGTTTCTCCGTAGGAGTCCTTCAATATGTTGGCTTACAGCCTGTAAATGAATAACTGAAGCATACAGAGAAAACAATCGTTTTGGCTAAAGCCAATATCGAAAAACCCATTTTCCAACGGCATAAATGCCGTTGCTATTCATAAAAATACAAAATTTAAGGTTCTTTTCATCCAGTTATGAATAGCTCCGGGCTTTAGCCCGGAGGTCAGGAAGAATGATGAGAACCGTCCGTGCGAAAGCCTTTTTCAGAGGAAAATCCATCTTTCGGACGAAACAGTATGGGCCTTCAAAAAAATAGTTACATAAAAGATTAAGTATTGTAAAAAAGTAACCCCCACTTGCAGCTTACCTCGTAGAGGTTAAACCAAATAAGGCAAGGTGTTTTACATTATTTGTTGGTTAGTAATAAAATCAAAACGATTTATTCTGAATAAATGTGCACGCTGTTTTGTGCGCTTGGCAGGTAGTTAACGCCAAACCAGCAAATGAGCAAAATAGCAAACGAAACGGCCAGAATAGTCATCGCCCTTTTATGTTCCGAAGGATGCCTGAAACGATAGTGAATGTACACGAGGTAAAACATCCAGGTAATAAATGCCCAGGTTTCTTTCGGATCCCAGGTCCAGTAATGCCCCCAGGCTTCTTTGGCCCAAAGCGCTCCGAAAAGTAATCCGAAAGTCAGTAACGAAAAACCAAGGTAAACCAGGTTGTCGGCCATTTGGATGGGGCCTTTGACAATTTTTTCGGTGGGTGCGAAAAACAGGTTGCGCAAAGCCACCAACGACGAGGCGCCCAGCATGGCATAAGCAAAAATATAGACAATGACGTGCGGAATAAACCAAGGACTTTGCAGCGCGGGCATCAGCGTTTTATCGTAAGTTTCCGGATGTTGAAGGTTGATGATCAAAAAAACCATGGCCAGACCAAGACTGTAACTCACCAGCCATTTGTATTTCCAGCGAAGGTATGCAACCAGCCCTATTCCTGAAAGAAATATAGCGTACCAAAGCCGTGTTTCGCCCAATGTGCGCATAGGCGGTCGTTGGATGTGTATCCAGAGAATTGTAATAAAAACCAGTAAAACGGCAGTTCCGGCAAACGAAAGACCCGCAGCCATCTGGTTCATCAGTTTTCTCCCTGAAGACAAAAACAATCCTGAAGCAGCCAGCCAGCAAAGAATGGCAACGGAAGCATATATCGGAAAATCAAGCCACATGATCAGTTCCTCCATTTTTGGGTTTGCCCGTAAAAAACAGGAATGCAGCACCAGTCATCATCAGGAAAATCCCGAAATAAACAACCGGAAGCCATGGATCGCGCACCAGTTCCAGCACACTCAGATTCGACCAGCGCCCCATTTCGGTGTTGTAACTTAGTTGGTAAATCGTCCAACTATCAATCTGAAATGGCCGGTTGACCTCAATCGTTGTTGTCACCTGTTTCCCGCTTTTGGTCTGAATATTCAGCTCGGAACTAAATTTGCGAGGTTCCGCAGGCAGCATCACCAGCGAATGCGTTTCGTTCAGCTTCAGCGCTTCGGGTTGATTGACGTAACTTCCACTACAAACCCAACCCGAAATTTCGGCGCCATCTATGATCACTTTCACTTTTGCAGAAGGTGCCGAACCGGGTTCGTTCACCGGGAAATAAGCGTCGCCCACTTTTCCTGAAGATTCCAGAAACTGCTCCACTTCAACATGATATCCGTACAAATCCAGTGAGTTTCGGTCGAGCAATTCGAACTGATTTTTGCCTTTATTCAAAACGATCTGTCCCGTCTTGTTGTCGATAACGGTTACTTTGGGGCGAAATTCGTCGATATTAAAATTCAGTAATTTGATGGCAACAGGCAATTCAACCGTTTTCCCTGAAGTATCCACCGCACGCCATTCGGTCTGTTCTTCGTAGCAGTTCATTCGCATTCGCTGCATGTCGCTGCTTCCCAAAGCAGTGGAAAACAACACCAGAAACAGCCCGAAATGATTCAGGAAAAAACCGGCATTTTTCAGGTTGAAGGGAGACAACCTTCTCAGAGTGACGAAACCCAGTAAAATCATCAAATACAGGTTGATCAGGATAAATGGCCAGGTTCTGACGAGATGAGTCAATCCGAACAAGCGAGCAACTGCGGTTTTTGGTTCAACATCCTGTTTCACAAAACCCATGAGCAAAACCAGAAAGGTAAAACCTAAAATGGCAGGCAAAGCCGCTTTCACGCCACCCAGCCATTTCATTACCGGATGCTTCTGCCATAACACAAATGCGAAAATTAATAAAG
>Ga0209319_1002523_pt1 | contig 11358 bp, 9 predicted proteins | sample RifGroE2_FD_184000 | JGI IMG/M metagenome (GOLD analysis project Ga0209319, IMG submission 184000) | Groundwater microbial communities from Rifle, Colorado - Groundwater E2 (SPAdes) (version 2) | ecosystem: Environmental > Aquatic > Deep subsurface > Groundwater | place: Rifle, Colorado, United...
TGAATATGAAAACGCAATCGCAACATTCAGAAATGACATGCTTTTTAATTATGATGAATATATTGAAACAGCAAAAAGCCGGGGATATTATGTAGAATTATTAATGAGTACCGTTGACCGGAAAATGATTATTGAGGTTAAAAATAATTCTGAGTTAGTTAAAAAAGAAATAGAAAGAATCAAAAATAAAATGCAGATAGCTGCACGATTTAATTCAATGGAAGAAGTAATTCAGGAAGTACTCGATCAGACAGAAGGTGCGGGGTTTGGACTGATATTATCGGTACTGATTCTTAGAAAACTCGGAGTTGATGAGAATGTTATCAATATTGGCAGTAAAGATAGTAAAACTACTTTCAGAATATCACTACCGATTGATCTTGTTAATGACAAAAAAGGTGATGTAATTGCTGAAGAAGTGGTTAAGGCAGTTGATGACATTCCACAATTCCCGCAGCATTTTATTGAAGTTATTAATGTCCTGAATAAACCGGATAGCACATTTGAAGTAATAGGCACTATCGCAAAAAAGGATCCGTCATTTGTTGCGGCTCTATTAAAAACGGCTAATTCGGCCATTTATTCATTACCAAAGAAAGTAGAAAATATTAATGATGCTATCAGTTTAATCGGTATCAATGGTGTTAAAAATTTTGTTTTTACCTATTCAACAAGCAAAGCTCTTATGAATAAGTATAATATTGATGAAATTACAAGAATGATAACTCACGCACAAGAGGTTACGTTGTACGCAGCTTTATTAGCTGATAAATTTAAGAAAAGAACTTTAAAAGATAATCTGTTTGTTGCAGGGATGCTTCATGATCTGGGAAAAATTATAATTCGGGGTATTAATCAAAAACTCTCTGACCATATCCAACAGGTTTGTGAAAGTAAGGGTATAAACAACTACATAATCGAATCACTGACAAATGGCTATAATCATGCGATTATAGGAGCAAAACTTGCTGAAAAATGGAATTTTCCCGATTTTCTGACTGAATCAATACAATTTCACCACATACCTCTTCAAGCAAGTGATAAAAATATCGATCTGGTTTCTATTGTTTATCTTGCAGATATAATATCTTATTATAAAGACGCTAAGTATAAATTTTCTGAAATAAATATGCAGGTTCTTAAAAGATTTGGCATTAATACCAAAGGGGATTTTGATGTACTTATTAAACCGTTTATTGAGAAGTATGCAGAAACCAAAGAGAATTTTTTACTATAATTTTCTTTCAAAAGTAATCAAAAATGAGTATAATTACTTATTAAGTTCTGAATAAGGATCAAATGTTATGAAAATAACATGAATGCTCACTAAACAGACTTCTTAACTATTTTTGAAACAAAAAAACCTTCAATTCTCTGAGACGGCACTATTTTAATCGCATTGTGAATATCTTTTCTCATCGATACACCATCGACAGAACTTTTGCATTGCGTAATTTCATTCAGTTCTTTATACCCCTTCGGTAACGGTACTATTTCACACTGAAATTGATTACAAACCTCATGTAGTACCTGTTCATTTTCCATAGTATTAAGCGTACACGTTGAATACACGACAGTACCACCCGGTTTCACCGCTTTTAATGCACTTGTTAATAATTTCACCTGTAATCGATTGAATTTAGGGATTTCTGTTAATCTATAGGCAAAATATGAACTCTTATCATTTATATTAAACCGCCCCTCACCTGAACAGGGAGCATCCAATAATATTTTGTCATATTTATTTTCAACATCCAATAAAAACTTCTCACCACGAGCCTGAAAAACGGAAACAATTGCAGCTTCCTGCTGATTAATATTATATTCAAGCCGTTCTTTTCTGATAAAATCAGGTTCAACAGCATCGATAGTCCCGGTATTTTTCATCAATGCTGCCATTTGCGTTGTTTTACTACCCGGTGCTGCTGCTAAATCAAGTATATAATCCCCCGGTTTCGGTTCTAAAATAACAGGAGGAATCTGACTTGATAAACTCTGCAAATAAATATACCCTTTTGTAAAACACTCATTTTTCATTATCTGATTATCTGTTGCATTATTTACAATAAAAGCATTTTCGATTAATGGAAAATCAGAAACTGAAATACCTGATTCCCGCAATATTTTCACAACTGTTACTTTATCACTTTTTATGGTATTAACCCGAAATGTCGTTTTGCGCACAGCCCGAATTGCCTGTAAGTATGCATTAAATTCCGCATGGGATAATATTTTCTCAACTAACTGAAATGATTCAGGTTTTATTATAGAAACACTTTCCTGTATTGATTTCAAAAAGAACTCCTGTTTATTTTTTAGTAAACCCTAAGAAATACTTGCCTAATCAAACATTTCTGGGTATATATACAAATAATTTGATATAAAATCAACCGTCAATGAGGTTAAAAATTGAGTTTATGCAATAAAATAAAAAGTATTCCACTGAAAAGTCGCGTTTTTTCATTTAAAACGAAAGATATCACAATAAATTACACAGATTCAATTGATTCGATTGTCAATGAAATGACACAGGAAGAATTCGGTGAAGATGAACGATTCCCTTATTACATAACAATTTGGGATTCAGGTCCGGTTCTTGCAACCTGGTTAATAGAAAATATAGAAAACATTGATACAATGACAATTCTTGAACTCGGCTCAGGAACAGGAGTTACCGGTGTTGCCTTAGCAACGGCAGGATGCAGATTAATATTTACTGATTATGAAGAGTATTCTGTAGAATTATGTGCAAGAAATGCAATCCAAAATGGTATAAAAAATTATGATTGTTTAACAGCCGACTGGAGAAATTTCCCGGATATTGACGAGAAAATTGATATGGTTGTATGCTCAGATGTATTGTATGAAGAAAAGCAGGTAATACCGCTGTACTCAGTTATAAAAAAGTATTTAAAACTGAATACAGCAGTATATATTTCAGATCCGCAACGAGGCCATATTAACACTTTCATCGATTTATTACAAAAAGACAATTTTTCAGTAAAACCCGTCTATCAAAAAATAAACGGAGTTACACCTTTTAAAACTATTACAATTTATGAAATTAAAAACATTCCTGCATGAGTCTCTACTATTTTGAAATACTTTTTAAATATGCTTTAAAATCAGCATAATCTGTACTCATTCTAATAGATTTCTTTTCTTTTAGAAGGTATTCCTGTAAATTTTCAGGGATTACCGGTGATGTGCCAATTGCCTTTTCAATAACTTCACCAAATTTTGCAGGATGAGCTGTTTCAAGCAAAACAAATGGCGTTGTTGTATCACCTGTTTCAGCAATATATTCTGTAATCGCTTTATAGCCAACAGCACCATGAGGATCAAGTAAATAATGATGTTTTTCATTAACCGATTTAATTGTTTCCATAGTTTCAGCATCGGTGATTTTGTATCCGATTATATCGTGTGACATACTTTTATTATCAGCATACAATGCTTTCAATCGTGCAAAGTTTGAAGGATCACCAACATCCATTGCATTTGAAACAGTTTGAACTGACGGTCTTGCTCTGTAAACCCCGGTTTCCAGATACTCAGGTACTGTATCATTAGCATTTGTTGCAGCTATAAATTTCTTCACCGGCATACCCATATTTTTTGCAATCAAACCGCCTGTTAAGTTACCGAAATTCCCTGAAGGTGTACAAAAAATTGGTGTTCCCAGTTTTTTAACCTGATTATATGCATGAAAATAATAAAAAGACTGGGGATATAACCGGCCGATATTTATAGAATTTGCAGATGACAACTCAAGCCACGATTTTACTTCATCATCCATAAAAGCCTCTTTTACAAGATGCTGACACTGATCAAAAGTTCCATCAACTTCCAGTGCAGTAATATTATGTCCCAATGTTGTTAATTGTTTTTCCTGTAACGGTGACACTTTACCGGATGGATAGAGAATAATCACATTTATATTAGGTAAACCAAAAAAACCTTTTGCAACGGCACTGCCTGTGTCCCCTGAAGTTGCAACTAATATAGTTAATTTTTTTGAACCAAGAAAATGACTCATAACCCGCGCCATAAATCGTGCACCAAAATCTTTAAACGCAGCTGTCGGTCCGTGATATAGTTCAAGAACATATATGTTATCATGTATATTTTTTACAGGAACAGGAAAATTAAAAGCATCATCAGTTATTTTTTTAAGATCGCTATCAGATATTTCACCGTCGACAAGTTTTTTCGCAACTGCAAAAGCAAGTTCGTCAAAACTCATATCAGCTATGATATTCATATTAATCAGAGGAATTTCTTCCGGCATATATAAACCACGATCCGGTGCCAGACCTGCTAAAATTGCTTCTTTAAAACTCACTTCTTTTGATTTTCTTTCTGTACTGTAATATATCATGGGTGTCTCCCTTAATAAATGATTTGATTGAATAGATGAATAACATATTTTTTTATTTTTTAAAAGGCGGAACTAATATATTTCTGTAATATCAATGGTCGGCTCACCAAAAAAATACCCTTGCGAAAAATCGACACCGAGTTCTTTTACTTTATTGAAAACAGCAAGTGAATGAACATATTCGCTGACAGTTTTCATGTTTAACTCTTTAGAAAAATTGACAATTGTTTTCGTTATAATTTGCGATTCTCTCTCTTTGTCAATATTTTTAATCATTGACGCATCGATTTTTATATAATCAACATCAAGTGATATGATATGATCAAAGTTCGAATATCCCGAACCAAAATCATCAATAGCAATTTTACAACCCAATGATTTAACATCATCAATAAATGACTTAATTATCGTATAATTCTGTAAACCTTCTGATTCAAGTATTTCAAAAACAACCCTTTTAGCAGTTTCACGATTATTAATAAGAACCGATTTGATATACCGCCTTGTATCATCATTTAAAATATCAACTACCGAAAGATTAATCGAAAATTCATATTTAAGCGAATCAAAACGATCAAATGCTTTACTGATAATTCTTTTTGTAATGTATGGATATAATCGGGTTTTCTTTGCAATATCGAGAAAATAATAGGGGCTGATTATGTCGTTGTTTTTATTAATTAAACGACAGAGGCATTCATATTTTTCAATAAGACCGGTTTGATTATTAACAATCGGCTGATAAAACGGAATTATCCGATCATCAGTAATTGCATCTTTCAGTATAAATGTCCATTTAATATTATTTTCATATTCTTTTGCGATTTCCAGCGTTTCTTCATATACCAGATAATGTTTTTGTAACTGTTTTGCCTTTTTTAACGCCATATCAGCATTATACAAAGCTCTTATATTGTCATCATTATTAATCTTAGCAACACCAACTGTCGCCCGGATACTGATTTCACTTTCATTAAATATAAATATTTTATCATTGATATTTGAGAAAACAAATGAACTTACAATGCCTCTAATCTCATCAAATGTTCCATTAGACTCGACCGACTCCATGATAATAACTGCGAATTCATCAGATTGAAGCCTGTAAATAGTAACAAAAAAATCTGATCTTACATTTTTTAACCGGGTGGATAATTCAACCAGTAAAGAGTCACCTACTTCATAGCCATAAAAGTCATTGACTTCCTGAAAACTATCAATATTAATTAATAATAATAACCCTACATTAATGTTTTTTAAATCTTCAAGTAATTTTGCCCGGTTTGGCAACCCGGTTAATGTGTCATAATAAATTTGTCGTAATAACCTCTGATTGTGATCTTCTAACGTCTCGGCAAGATAATTGAATGTTTTACTGAGATACCCGATTTCATCATGACTTTTAACGGGAGATCGTACAGAAAAATCTTTATTAGCAAATTTTCTAACTGTTTTATTTAATTTTCCCAAAGGGTTTAAAATAATAATTTTTATACCAAGTAACAAAAGGATCAATAATAACAAAGAAAATGTAAATGCATCAATAATAGTTTTTGATAAGATATCCTTGAACAACAGACTTATTTTATCGGTTGAAATAATAACAGATAACTCACCAATTTTCTTCTCATTAATAATAATATCACCCGTAAAATCAAAAAGCCTTCTTTTTAAAACATAGCTTCCATAAATTGATGAGTCATATACGATAACTTTATGGTCTTCTGTTTTCATTTTTTCATACATGATTGCAGACTGATACCCGCCACCTTTTTCTACAACTTTTATGTAAATAATATCAGAATTTATCAGCTCACGATCAAGTATATTACTTACATTTTCAAGATTGATATTCCATAAAGGCTGAGCGATTATATCGCGAAGTTTTAAAAAATCTTTCTCATATACTGTATGAATAGTATCCAAGTACTCTTTTTTCATTGTATTATATGAAACCATTGCTCTCAAAGTCAATGAAATTACAATACACGAAATAAAAAAAAACAAAATCTTTATAAAAAGGGAATAACTACGCTTCATTTATTGTTACCATAATTAATTATAAACTATTATTTCATATTATTCAATCAATATAGAACTATAAATAATATATTTTCTACAAATTCACCACAAACCTATTATTCTGCCTTACGCTCATACCATAGCGGGACAAAAACACCTTCGCCTGAAGATTTTTCACGAATATATCCCTTAAATCTATAAACCCCGCGCTCGAGTGACATAAGCTCTTCTCTATAATCAGAATCAATCGCATATATACGCCCGTCATCTGTTTCAATAGCAATTTCCGCCTTCGGACCTGACGAACCAGGTTTCCCAACGAATGAAGTCAGATTACCATACTTCTTAATTTCACCGGAGAATTCGACCGGTTGATATTTTTCCTTGCAACTGCATACAAGAACAGCTAATAACACTATTACAACTTTTGTATACCTGACCATTTATTTCACCATTACATAATAAAATAAAGATGGATCATCAGATTTTGTTATTTGAATCGTTAAATCACCGGAAACGTCACTCCATTTGTTATCAGAATGAATTGAGAACCCGAGCGGTCGTAATTCAACTTGCGTTGAAGGACTAAGCAATTCCGGCCCCATTATACCTGAAGGTGGCTTCTGCGAAAAGTTCCATATATTTGCAGGTGGTACATGATATATTACACCGGGTATAACATCTGTTGTATGATCTTTATTTAAAGTAAAACCTGCCGGGTCCTCATAAATAATCGAGTGTAAATACTTTTCAAATATATCATCAAAATTGTCAATTATAGCCGTTTCCTCAGGATTAGCAAACTTATAAGACTTTACTCCATCAAGAATAGCCCCGATATCAACAGTATTATTAGCCATAATATATTTAAAAAGTTCAGCCCCTCCATAATTTCTTAATAAAAAAGCACCAAAAGTATATGAAGATGCATAACTATATCTTTGATTATCATCAATCCAGTCATTAACACCGGAACGGTAATAATTACTGTTAAACTCAGGAAACCATCGAAACGGGCTATTTTCATCAGACATTCCCAGTTTTTCTGCTAATAAATCTTCACATACCATAGCACACATTTCATTGAACCAGATTGAGGAGTTTTTAAGAGATTCTATCTTCTTTCTATTATAATGGATTAAATGCTGCAATTCATGAGCGAGGGTTGAAATAAGCATATCAGGATAAGTATACAAAAAAAAGGCATCAAGATATAACATCTCAGCGTTATTAGTTTTGATATATGAATATTCACTGGCATTTAACTCATCCTGAGTCCAATAATCTTTAGCATAGAAAAAACCCAAAGTACCTGAATCTTGAGAAGCATTGTAATCATAGTCGATATCATATACAAGAAAACTAATATGCTGATCCCCGTCTCTTCCACCATCGCCAGATTCTCCACCACCAAATTCCGTACCAAAAACATTGGTTACCATTGTATAGATTCCGTCAAGCCACGATTTTTCTGAAGTACCATCAAATTTAGCGACTAACTGATCAACCACTTCCTGATTAATCTTAGCACCACCGGTGGCATCAGCAAAATTTTCATCAGCAACCCAGATATAACAAAACTGTCCTAACCCTTTTAAAGATGCTGATATTTGCTCATACACACCTGTTTCTTTTTCAACCCAAAAATATTTGGGTTGATCTATACTATACGTTGAACTACCGTAGGTTACTGTTTCAGATTTATTATCAATTATTGAACGGTTTTTCAATAAACGTTGATTAATTTCAGGCGGATTAGCACTAAATTTCATGGCACCTTTATGGTCTATTCTTGTAATTTTTGCAGGTGAAGTTGTATTGGTATGAATACTCTTTGCAGACGCTAACGATGAGACTTCACCTGTTTTTGAAGAACCAACAGGAGTTGACGTTGATTTATTAGCTTTCACAAGGAACACATCTTTACCGGGAATGTTTTTAATTGTATAGATTGCTTTATCGCTATTTGCAAAATCAACCTTAAAGAACGGGACTTCATCCGAATAGGTAAAAGAGACTGAGTTTGGTACGACTTCAGCTTTTTCCGGCTCACATGAGATGAACAAAACAATACATATAAGTGCTAAAAAAAAATGTTTCATAATTTAATCCTTATACTAATAGTACAACAGAAGAATAAAAAAGACTACTAATTTTATTCCATTTTTTAAAACATTATCTGTTTCTATTGTAATATTTACAAAAAGAATTATAATTTATTTTACAGAGCCTTAAAAATAAGGAAATATATGAAAATATTAATGATTGAAGATAATTACGATGATCTTGCAATCCTCAACGAGCATTTTAAAAAACATAAAGATTATCAGGTCGTACATTCTGATTCATTAAGAAAATCGGTAGAAAACTTTTCTAATGAGGATATTGATCTCATTTTTCTTGACCTCTACCTGCCCGATACACTTATAAAGTTAAAAAGTTCATTTAAGTCTATTCCAATTATTATATTAACAGAAATCAATGATGCTGAACTTGCCGTTAAAGCATTAAATTACGGAGCACAGGATTATATTGAAAAACAGGATTTAACAGCGTCTAATTTGATACGAATTATAAAGTATTCAATTGAACGAAATAAAAATATGAAAGAAATTGAAAATATGAATATAAAACTTATCGAACTGAATTCAAAAAAAAATGAATTTCTAAGTATAGCATCTCATGATTTACGAACTCCACTTTCTACTATTTATACACTTTCTGAAATGCTTCTCACTCAGCTTGAAAACGATGAAATAAAACCGGAGAAGCTATCAAAATCATTAAATATGATTAATGATTCAAGCAGAAAAATTCTTGATCTGGTTAATTATTTTCTCGATATTTCACGAATTGAAAGTGAGGAAATTGAGTTGTCAATAAAAAAGATTGATTACATACAATTAATACATGAAGTTGTTTCAATTCTTAGCAATTTATCAGAAAAAAAATCCATCCACATCAAAATTGAAAAAAGCATAGAAAGCATTATGGTCATGATTGATGCGGGTAAAATCGAACAGGTTTTAAATAATATTATTACAAACGGCATCAAGTATTCAAGAGAAAATTCATCTATAACCATAAACGTTTATACTAAAAGTGACTTTCTTATCACAACAATTACTGATACAGGAATTGGTATTCCTGAAAATAAAATCGGAGAACTTTTTAATCCGTATAAACGTGCAAATAAACCAACCGGCGGTGAGAAATCAATCGGACTTGGTCTTGCAATTGCAAAAAAAATAATTCAGGCTCATAACGGCGAAATCGGTGTTTCTTCAATTCAGGAGAAGGGTTCAACATTTTATTTCAGTCTTCCGTTGAAATAGTTTGTTTTTTTTCCAATTCTGTTTTATAGTATCTATAAGATTTTTGCAAAATAAAATTTTAATATTTTTAATAACTAAGGGATGCTATGGAGTCGGTAACAAATAATTTTGAGGATGGAAAAGGGTTAATCCGGTTTGATGAAAATGGAATATCAATGATTGGTGAAGTAGACAGCATTAAGTCAGGAATATTTCTAAAAAACTTTTTTGCTGATATTTTTTTATTTATTGAGGATGACGCAAATATTATTTTTAATATAACAAAACTTCAATTTATAAATTCTGTTGGCATAAAAGCTCTTGTAGAATGGATTTCATTATTAAAAATAAAAAAACCTCTTATTAAAGTTACATTTATTTATAGTAAAAATATTTCATGGCAGGAACCTTGTGTTAAACCGCTTTTTATTTTATCACCTGATTCAGTATCTATTAAAGCTGAGTAAATAATGCAACCGGATATGATATTATTCTTTGATTTAATCTTCGATTTTATAAGAACAGGAAGGATCCACTCAACGGTAGACCACATGTCTGATTATACTCCGATTAAAAAGATCATTTTAGAATCAGAATTAACATTATTCAGATACAATGAAAGATTTGATTCCTATTCGTTTTTTTTAAAAAACGACAACAACACATTGGTAGATATTGTTTTAATTTTTACCTTTGGAAATATCTCGGTTAATCAAATTATGATAACGCTCAATAATTCAAAAATATACTTTGAATTAGCATTATCAGATGTTGAAAAACACATCCCATTAATACATTATCAGGTAGAAAACAAAGTGAAAAAAACTTTTTTTCACAGCCTATGGGCAAAAAAAATCAGAAAGAAAGTAAAAGAAGTGATGACATTTGATGAGTTTATACTATTTCTCGATGAAAATAAAATACAGCGGGTTTTTAGAAGCAAACTAAAAACAATCTAAAGAGAACTTACTCAACGTCAAATTGATCCCGGAAGATATAATATACAATGAATCATTAAATACTGATGATTCTATAGCAGAAAATGGGATTTCCGAATCAAAAAGCCGTTCCTCATACCATTTTTTTGTATTACCGTTTATTGTATAAACAATATTCAACCCGTATATATCACTTTGTTCCTTAGTTTCTTCAACAGCGGACAGTAAAAAGAAAACATTCTCTCCGGTAAACCCAACATGAACTTTGGAACAATACGGATAATATCCGATTCTGGTAACAGTTCCCGATTCATAATAATTAACCAGTGAATTAACATCATAATAAATTACTCCGACATCCTGATGAACTGAAACAGTATCAAACAAAGATACCTGTTCAGAAATAACTTTTCGACTTTCGATAACCATGGAACCGTCAACTTTCTTGAGGCGCAAAATATATAGTGTCTGATTTATATCTTTATAAACCATTGAAATATAATCCAGGGTTTTTGTCACTGTAAAATCAGTTATCGTTTCAAACTCTGATGAATCAAACAAATACTGTACCATGGCATTATTTTCACTAATTTCAACAGCATTTACATTTTCGTTTATATAAAACAAATGATTTGGTAAACCTTCAACGAAAGCAAAATCATTACACTCGATATTTAGAACGTTAAGTGCATAATTATTATTT
>Ga0209319_1002527_pt1 | contig 11343 bp, 1 predicted proteins | sample RifGroE2_FD_184000 | JGI IMG/M metagenome (GOLD analysis project Ga0209319, IMG submission 184000) | Groundwater microbial communities from Rifle, Colorado - Groundwater E2 (SPAdes) (version 2) | ecosystem: Environmental > Aquatic > Deep subsurface > Groundwater | place: Rifle, Colorado, United...
TTTGGCTTTGTCGATGAGAGTGGCTGAAGTGGTTGTATTGGTAACACAGGTGGTATTTACTAGAGTTGTTCCGGTTGGACAGGTTATGGTGGTAGTAGAGGAAGCTCCTCCTCCCCCACCTCCTCCTGCTCCTGTTACTACAGGAGTAATTGCAAATGTAGCCGAGACTGATTTATTGGCAGTGACATTAGCATCTGTTCGTGGGTTAGAAGTTGAGGAGTCACTCCAAGATACGAAATAATATCCTGTACTTGGGACGGCAGTAATGGCTGTCCCTGATGCACCAGAATTGATTGTTTGGGATGTTGTACCAGTTAGTGTTCCATTAGCATTAGCAGTGTATGAGAGAGTGTAGGTAGTGGGTAAGGCTGAAGCTACTGCGATTCTAGCTCCCACTTGCCATGTACCATTTTGATTTGTTGTAGCAGGTGAATATCCGACATTCCAAACTGCATTTGTGGAAAGTCCTTCTTGCCATGTCGAACCTAAGTTAGTCCCATAATCAAGACGCGTATTGGGAACAAACTCTGTAAAATTATTAAAATTGGGATTAACTACAATTGAATGTGTATCATAACCTAACGCCTGCCACTGTGCAAAAGTTTTTACTTGACCAAGATAATTGAAAAGAGGTGTTCCAGACTCACTGTAGAAAATATTATAATCTGATTCAAATCCTGTTAAGCATTCTGCATTGTCTATTTTGATATTATATATCTGATATTTAGTATAGAAAATATTGTTTTTAATTTTTGTACCTGAGGAATATGCTCCTGTAAGCCCCCCATCTATGTTGTTATAAATATCAATCAATCCTCTCCATGTTCCTGTACCAGTACTACTGTTATACATGGTTTGTGTACTATAGATAGTATTGTTATAAATATTGACATTGTTCATTCCTTTTACAACAACAGCAGACTTTGGAGTTTTGTTGATAATATTGTAAGCTACCCCACCTGAAGTATTTGTCATTCCGTTTGATTTTCTTATAATCGACATTGGGAGTTTTTCGGCATAATTGTATTTTATTAAAGCATTAATGTTGTATCCAGTAAATATTCCATGTGTGATACTAGTAATATCAGTGCCATTCCACGTCAATTTATTGCCAGTTATAATCTCTCCATTAAGGTTATTATTGTAAGCATTTGGACTCTCATCTCCAGCCTGCAATAGATAACCAGAAGCATTTACAGAAGTTACAGAATTGTTTCTATAGGTAAATACAGTTGGAGTCGTTCTTGAAACATTGACTCCACTCCATAATCCCGTTACAGTGTTTGTCGTAGTTGTTCCTTCTATCGTTAATGCAGTAGTATCACTTCCAATAGTTATACCATCACTCATTGAGGCTGATACATTTCCGGCAGTATCTTTGGCAAAGGCATAGAGAGTCTTGGTGCCTATAGATGTAAATGTATATGATGTAGGAGGGGTACTTGACCAAGAGCCTGAACTTGCACTGGGAGTAGTTGATGATTCACTCAGTAAATAGCCGGCAACTCCAACAGCATCTGTGGCGGAGAAAGTAATTCCAGAGATTGAAAGTGTAGTTGAGGTTGTTGGGATGGAGAAGGAAGTGATGGAGGGAGGGGTAATATCGGAGGGAGGAATTACAACTACTTGATAATTACTTTCAAAAGCTCCAAGGTCGGGGTTGGAACCGTTATAATTAATTCCTATATCTGTTCCTGTATTAATCAAATCAGAACCTTCTGCAAGTTTCAAGAAATCAATATCGGGTAAACTTCCATCTGAATTTCTTGCTCTAAGTAATTGACTTTGATCCAAACTCACAAAGTCACTGTTGTTCACAGAATACGCAGGGTTCGCAGAGTTATTAATCAGGAAGTTATTCGTCGTAACAGTTGATTCTGCTGTCAATGCAGAATAGCCATTGTTCCCATATGATATATTGTTTACTACCTTGTTTGGCTTATTATATGAGGCAAGCCAGAAACCTTGCCCGCCATTTAGATATGATGTGTTGTTGTACATAGCTACTGCAGCGATTGCTCCATTTTGATGGAAACCAGATGTCCTGTTTTTATATGCAATATTATTTTTCGCTGTAATTAATATACTAGCACCATGATCATCGTCCGTCAGTCCCAATTTAAACCCGTTCCCATCGCCACCTTCCGTAAACGTATCTGGTATATATCCGTTGTAAAACGACCATGTATCCTCTACTGTCACAGCTCCATCATTCCTATACATATCCAAACCATCATCAGAATTCCAATAAAGCCTACAACCTCTCATCGTATTGCTTACGCCCGTATTACTGTTTACAAATTCAATTCCATCCGAACCACCATAGGGGTCACTCGTGTCATAAGGGTTTGCATTGTGGTGAAAGTCAGAATTTAAAACCAAATTTTCTGTAGATGTTGTCATAATCTGAAGACCATGAGCACAATGATGAATATTGAACATTTCGAAAATATTATAGTCCGAATCTAAAACCGACATTGCTCCAGCATAAGTGCCGTTCGGCAAGTTAATACAATTTGATATTTCAATTCCTTTCCAGTGGAAATAATCGCCACGAAGTGTAATCAAACTATATGGCCAACTACCCATACTCCAAGTCGTTTGATTGGTGGTTAGATTAGGGGTTTCTCCGGGGTAGGCAAATACGCTTATCTTATTTTGAGCCGTACCATTTTTACCAGATAACAATTGCTTGGATTGATATGTATAAGTTCCACCACGCAAATAAACAGTATCACCTGCTTGAATTACTGTCCATGCTTTGTTCAAGGTAAACCATGGACTTTCAATTGTTCCACTCCCTGATATATCATTCCCTGTGGGAGCAAGATAGTAAGTACTAGCAGAAGCTTTAGTGAAAAAAAATAACGATAAAAATAATATAAAAATAATATAGTATGTTGGTTGTTTCATTTTACTTTTTATTTTGGAAATAAAGATATTCATACATTTGTATAGTTAATAACACTACAAAGTTGGTGTTGTATATACTGTAGACTATAAATTATTAGATGCTTCATCAGTAGATAAAGTAGGTGAAGCGCTTGTAGGCTCTCCACTTGTAGTTGACGTATCTACTACAGAATCTGAGGTCGTCGTTGATGTTCCATCAGCAGGCGAAGCCGTAGGTGTTCCATCAGTCGGAGATATTGAGGATTCAGTAGAATCCAAATGTGTAGACGAAGAATCACTCGTAGGGGTAGTATCGTTCGGAGGAGTAATAGTTTCCTCTGCCGAAGACGGTGAAGTCGTAGGTGCTGAGCCAGTAGGTGAAGTAGGGGTATTAGTGTCAGTAGGTGTCACAACTGATGCAGTGCCACTTGTATTTATTAAAGTTTTCAAAGATCTTAATTCATCTTTATTTATACACTCTGTATCCCCTGTTTCATCTGTCAGACATACTTCTCCTGTAAATATTCTTGTTATTTTATTTGTCGCATTCCCTAGCCAAGAAGTAATAGCAACTCTCCAAGGATTTGTATCATTCTCTATATCTTCTGGTTTAAAGCTATTGATATCTATCATCATCAAATTCATTTCCTGTACAGCCTTCACCAAGTATGGAGTAAGACTGGAATAACTAATGGACTTAAGTCCAGTTTTCTCATCTGTTGATACTAGGTCAGGGAAAAGTTGTTCCATTTCTTGAGCTATGAATCCCACATGCTTGGAGTCTCCATCTATCTCACTTTTCCAATTGTAATTTACTGGAGTAAGAGAATTGATACGTTCTAATACTGATTTATTTAAAATATCAGGAACAGTTTGTAAAGCAAATTCAACATCATCTAAGGTTACAATATTCTTCTTCAAACTAATATCTGAAGTACAAGCAAGTGATGTAGTAAGTGGATTAATATCACAATACCCCGCACTATTGGTAAATCGAGCAGCTATTCCTGAAATAGAACTTCCTCCGACATATAATACGTTGCCAGTACCAATGGTTGTAGTATTACTTCCATTACCTACTGCATTATACCCTATGACGATTTCATTCTGGTTACCATCTGCTCCGGCTTTGGAATTATATCCTAAATAAAGAGAGTAATCCGAAGTAGTATTAGCTGTTGCTCCATCTGCAATATACCTACCTGCAATGTAACCTATTCCGACATTATAAGTTCCTGTCGTATTACCATAAAGAGCTTCACGACCTAAACCAACATTATAAGTTCCTGTTGTATTACCATAAAGAGACAAATACCCTAGACCAGTATTATACCCACCTGTACTTGCATTTCTTAATGCTAAATATCCAACAGCTGTATTACCTGTTGTTGTTGTGGCAAATTCCAAAGCATTTCCTCCAATAGCAATATTCCCTCCTGATGTTGTTAGCGAGTATCCTGCTCTATATCCAAAGAAAGCATTATTACTTCCTGTTGTTATTGCTGCACCTGCACTAACCCCAAATGTCGTAAGATTTGTATCAAGAACCATTGCCTTAGTTCCTTGTACTGTTATAAAGTTAGAGGTAGAGTTAATTCTACCAAATGAAACCTGAGCAGCAGCAGGTAATGTACTATCAGCTGCAGTATCTACATAAGATACATCTGTATTGTTTGCTATTGTTGCTAAGAGAGAATCATTAAACGAAGAGTCTCCTGCTCTCGTTCTGTAAAGTTTTCTACCTGTGACTCGAGGGTCAGTTGAGACTGGTATAGTGAGGGTGACGGTATTGTTACCTGCTGTAGTAGTAATAACAGATGATACCTTACTATTAGTTTCTCCTACTGCCGTTGTGAATGTTACATAATAATAGTGTGTTCCAGTGTCTACCGAACCTCCAGCAGAAACTACTCCTGATAATGTTGTGGGGCTTGGCACAGAGTAAATATCAAATCCCATATCAGAACGAATACCATCGGCGACGGCGGTACCTTTGACGTCGAGTTTATAGGTGGGAGAAGTGGTGCCGATCCCAACATTGTTTGTACTATTAATTACTAAAGGAGTGCTAAAAATTCCATTTTGAGAATCAGTCAGTCTTCTAATAGAGAGTGTCCCATCATTACTGTTAAAATTCCACATACGATTACCTGATGTAGTTCCTGAATCTCCAAGTGTTACATTTCCTTCAGATGCTCCTATTGATGCAATAATTGAATATGCACTATAGTCAGTAACAATCAGATTGGTTCCACTATTACCCCCAACAATAAATTTATTAGTGCCAACTGAAGGTAATGCTCCACCAGTGAAAGCAGTAGCTCCTATCCCCACATTCCCCTCGTTAAGTATCGTCATTGCTTCTGTTGCTCCATTGTTCCCTACCAAGAAATGCATATCGGCGCCTGTAGCTCCGACGCCGGAGGTGGTTTGGAGGGTGAGGTCTTGGGTTGTAGAAGTTCCTCCGAGAATAATAGGAGTTGTGATATTAGTTGTGAATACAGGACTCTCTAAGAATGCAAAAGTCTTTCTAGCTCCTCCTGTAGTAATAGTTCCATAGTAGGCATCTGTTAGGAACTCTATGGCTCCTGCTTCGGGAGTTGTCAGTAAGGTTCCGGAAGTGAATTTGAGTGGGGCGGTATTGGCAGTGGCTGTACCGGCTTTTAAGTGAAGTCCTGCAGTAGGACCTGTAACTCCAACTCCAACTCTATTAGTAGGAGTTACTGTTAACGGTTCATACCAAGTGGTACCATCCCAAGTATTGATACTATAATTATTTGAACTTGCTTGAACTCCTTGATAAAAAGCAGTGTTTGAAGGAGACAAAGCACCATTAGGTAAAAATTTAATTGACATTGAGTCAGTTGATGCTGCTCTAGAGATAAGTATTGCATCAGGATTACCTAAGTTGTTATGTATAGATAATTTATTAGCAGGACTTATGTTATTGATTCCCACATTTCCACTATTGAGTATCGTCATCGCTTCAGTTGCTCCATTGTTCCCTACAAGGAAATGCATGTCAGCACCAGTTGCTCCGACACCGGAGGTTGTTTGGAGAGTTAAGTCTTGGGTGGTAGATGAGCCTCCGAGAATGTTGGTTGCATTAATGTTGCCTGAGAAATAGTGATTGAGTACTGAAGTGTTACCCCATACAGCTGTATTGGCTCCCATACCTATCGCATTGTATCCTACTACGATAGAGTTACTATCAGAATTATCGAGTCCTCTAGTCCCAGCACCTATGTAGATACTATTTTCAGCATCTGTAAGTGCCGTTGTTCCATCAGCGTGGAATCTACCAGCAAAATAACCAAGAGCTGTATTGTAACTACCTGTAGTATTTCCAAACATTGCAAAATAACCTAACCCTACGTTTCCTGTACCTGTTGTAGTGGACTGGAAACTGTTGGAGCCAAAAGAAGCATTGTAACTACCTGTTGAACCAGCTAATGTTGAAGTTCCAAAGGCTGCATTACCAGTACCTGTTTGGTTAGCAACTAATGCTCTATATCCAAAAGCACTATTATACCCTCCTGATGTAATTGCTGTTCCTGCACTACTACCAAATAAAGTAACTTGTGGAGCTGTGGTAAGATTTAATGCAGCATTAACACCAAGAGAAGTAATATTGCCATCAATTATTGCCGCTCTTATTCCACCAACACTTATATATCTAGAGGTAGTGTTTGCTCTTGTGTTTACAACACCAGTACTACCTGTAAGAGTACTATCGGCTACAGTATCTACGTATGATACATCTGTGTTGTTAGCGATAGTTGCAAGGAAGTATTCAGCAACACTCGAAGCACCAGCTTTAGTTCGGTAAAGTTTTCTACCTGTGACTCGAGGGTCAGTTGAAGTTGGAATAGTAAGGGTAACGGTATTGTTACCTGCAGTAGTTGTTATTACACTAGATAAGGCCGCATATGTTTCTCCTGTTGCTGTAGTATAACTTACCCAATAGTAGTGAGTGCCTGTATCTACTGAACCACCAGCACTAACTACCCCAGAAATTGTTGTTGGATTTGGTACAGGATATATATCAAATCCCATAGAACTTCTGATACCATGAGCTGCTGTTGTTCCATCAACATCTACTCTATATGCTCCTGATGTTGTTCTTCCTATATTTACATCTCCACTAAAGAAATGATCAGTAACTGATGTATTCCCCCAAGTAGCAGTATTAGAACCATTACCAATCGTACCTGATCCAACTACTATTTCATTGGTATCACCACTAGCTAAAGCCTTGGTGTTATATCCTAAATATACAGAATCAGTTGATGTTTGATTGGCAGTTGCTCCATCAGCTATATAACGACCGGAATGTCTACCTAAGGCGGAATTTCTAGAACCAGTTGTATTACCTTGTAGGGAATCAGCTCCTATTGCTACATTGTCTCCTCCACTAGTATTGTATCGAAGAGATGCTCCACCATAGGCAGCATTGAGAGAACCACTATCATTTGTCATCATTGAATTGTAACCAGTGGCGGTATTGTAAGTTCCAGTTAAGTTAACACCGAGAGCAACATAACCAATAGCAGTGTTGGATAAACCGGTTGTATTAGAATAGAGGGATCTGTAACCAATAGCAGTATTGTTATCAGCTACGTTAGTTTTCCCTGTAGCGTTATCGGCTGAACCGGATTGATAACCAATCCAAGTGTTATACTGACCTAAATCATATTTTCCAGCTTGATAACCTATTTGAGTTTTCCAGTCAGCATTAGTAAATGTTATCAAATCATTAACTTGCAATAAATTGTTTGGAGATGGTGTTCCGATCCCGACACTCCCATCATTTAGTATCGTCATCGCTTCCGTTGCTCCAGCATTCCCTACTAGGAAATGCATGTCAGCACCTGTTGCTCCGACGCCGGAGGTGGTTTGGAGAGTGAGGTCGGCGGTGGTGGAAGATCCTCCAATCATTTTTGAAGCATTAATGTTACCTGAGAAGAAGTGGTTGAGGATTGAAGTGTTCCCCCAGGTGGCGGTATTACTTCCGTTACCAATGGCTGTGTATCCAACAACTATTTCATTTGTATTTGCATCAGCGCTAGCACGAGTTGCATAACCTAAGTAAACAGAATTATTTGATGTAGCATTAGCTGTTGCTCCGTCTGTTATATAGCGTCCTGCATTAAATCCCAATGCAATATTTTGATATCCAGTAGTATTACTTCGAAGAGAGTTCATTCCAATAGCGGTGTTAGCATATCCTGTAGTATTGGAATACATTGAATAAGAACCCATGGTGGTGTTCTGGTAACCTGTAGTGTTTGTAAGAAGAGATTGGAATCCAATACCAACACTGTCGTATCCACTTGTTGTTGCTCTTCCTGCACCTGTACCTATTAAGATATTATCGTAACCTGTAACTGTACCTTGCCCTCCAGCAGTATCACCTATGAATACGTTACTGGTTGCAGTTGTTGCATACCTACCAGCATCTAAACCTATGAAGGTATTTTTTCCACCTCCGTTAATCGAAGCTCCAGCATTTAATCCAAAGTATGTTGCATTGGAGTCAACTGTTAATGATTTTGTTCCGTTCACTGTTAAGTATTGGGTGGTTGTATTTGCTCTATAGACAGCTGGTCCGTCTCCGTTGGTAATGGTTCCAGTTAGACTAGCGTCAGCGATAATATCAATGTATTCTGTAGAAGTATTATCAGCAACAGTTGCTAGGTTTAATCCTTCACTAGATGGTCTTCCTGCTTTACTTCTATAAAGTTTTCTTCCTGTGACTCGTGGATCAGTAGATGTTGGAATAGTGAGAGTGACTGTATTGTTGCCTGCGGTGGTAGTGATAACTCCACTTAGTTTAGTTTGAGTTTCTCCTGTAGCTGTAATGTAAGAGACGTAATAATAATGTGTTCCTGTATCTACCAAACCTCCTGCAGAAACTACTCCTGTGGGAGCTACGGTAGGGTTGGGTACTTGGTAAATATCAAATCCCATATCAGAACGAATACCATCGGCGACTGCGGTGCCTTTGACATCGAGTTTATAGGTTGGAGAAGTAGTGCCAATTCCGACGGAGCCACTATTGAGTATCGTCATGGCTTCTGTTGCTCCATTGTTCCCTACTAGGAAATGCATATCGGCTCCTGTGGCTCCGACACCGGAGGTTGTTTGAAGAGTGAGGTCTTGGGTGGTACTTGTTCCTCCGAGAATGTTGGGAGTAGTGAGAGAGTATGTACCTAGAGTGACGTTACCTGTAGCTCCTGTGTAAGGGACGTATCCAGAAGTTAAGTCAGAAGTAAATGCAAATTGTTTTCTAGCTCCTCCTGTAGTAATAGTTCCATAGTAGGCATCTGTTAGGAACTCTATGGCTCCTGCTTCGGGAGTTGTCAGTAAGGTTCCGGAAGTGAATTTGAGAGGAGCTGTGTTAGCAGTTGCAGTACCGGCTTTTATATGTAAATTAGCAGTTGGTGTTATGTTTCCGATTGCAACACCCTTACCAGCAGTTTGTGTAGCTAAAATAAGATTGCCTGATGAAGTACTTTTAATTTGACCACCTACAACTAAGTCTCCACTAAAATATGTCGAGGCTGCCACCATATCAAAGTTTGCAGCTGCACCTGCGGCATCATAAGCATGTATTTCTCTTCCATTACTACCTCCGAAAGATATTGAACCTTGACCAGTAGTCTTGACTTGGAGTGTGTCATTTGGGGCAATCGTATTAATACCCACCTTCCCATCATTGAGTATCGTCATAGCTTCCGTCGCTCCGTTGTTCCCTACTAGGAAATGCATGTCGGCGCCTGTGGCTCCGACGCCGGAGGTTGTTTGAAGAGTGAGGTCTTGAGTGGTAGAAGTTCCTCCGAGAATGTTTGGAGTAGTGAGAGAGTATGTACCTAGAGTTACGTTACCTGTAGCTCCGGTGTATGGAACGTATGAACCAAGAGAACTTGCTGTTGCATAGTAGCTTCCATGTTGTCCATCGAGTAAGTCAGCGTTTAAGTTTGTAACTAATCCAGTATTTGAAGTTGTGAAAGTATTAGATCCTAATGCTAAATTTCCTGTCATTGTAAAACCAGACATTACTCCATTGATTGTAATAGTATCAGTAATAGCATCACCTAGTGTAGTATTGTCTGTAACATTAAGTGTCCCAATAGTATTGGAAGCAGAAGTAGTAGATCCTTCTAGGATCAAATTCTTTGCATATATATCTCCTTCGGCATCTACAATAAACTTTGCTGCGCCATTGACGGCTAATCCAAGTAAGTTTGAGTCAGCTACAGCAGAGGCTGGATTAATGTAAAGAGTAGAATTGGCAACATTAGAAGTTCCAAGTGGCCAAGCTGGACTAAATGAATGAGCCAGGGTTGGAATGAAAGTAAAAATAGATTGACCGGTTGTAGTCGTTGTGCCATTTAGAGAGATTGCTCCTGTCCCAGTTGAGAAAGTGTTAGCTCCAGTCTGGGAAAAAGAACTATCAAGAGTTGTCACTCCATGAAGAATTGTAGTTCCTGTAAAGGTAGGATTATTTAATGTTCCACTTTCTTTAATATCATTTGAGTTACTAGAAATATTTCGATTAACGGAATCATAGATACGATCAACTTGAAGTGAATTAAAAGAAATATTTTTATTAAAAAATTGTTCTAAATTTTGTAAACGAGAAAGAAAAGTTGGATCAGCCTGATTAATAATAGTCGTGGTAGGCTTCTCAATGATACGTTCAATTATTTTAGATGCTGAAGACTTGGAAGTTGTAGATGCCGAATTAGAAGGCTGTAGAGTTGTAGAACTGTGGTCATTAATTATGTCTAAGTTAATAGGTGAAACCTTAGGGTACTGTAAATCCCTGGTCTTGGTTTCTTCCGTCTTATTAACAATTTGTTTTTTCGTAGAAGTAACAACAAGTGTAGGATATTTTAACTTGGATTCAAGTAATCCAAGAAATTTTTTAATTTTATTTCTTAAAACTTCCTTTAGTGAGCTAAAGCCAGTTGAGATATTGTCTCCAATAGACGAAAGTGATGCTTCAGCTTTATTTACTTGTGCCCCTAAAGAATCATTCGATAGAGAAGACAGAGTATTAATACTTGTTATCTGTACTTTGTGAAAAAAGTTAAGGGTAGAAGATATTAATTCTTTGGAAGAGTAACTTTTAGAAGTTTCTATTGTATTTGATACAGCAAAAACATTGGTATATGTACTAAAAAATAATACCAAAAAGAACACAAAAAGTAGTTTTATCAAATGAAGTTTTGGTAATTTAAAATTTTCCATTTACACTACATATTATATTAAAAATACATAATATAATCAAGGAAAAAATGCACTTTAGAGCACATATTTCACCCCCCACATCACCATCAATTGATTCATATCAAAGATGTTAATGAGGCCATCTCCTGTGATGTCACCTTTGGTTAGAGAGATGTCTTTGGTATAGGTCTTGTTCCAGTTAGCCATGATGATGTT
>Ga0209319_1002530_pt1 | contig 11327 bp, 10 predicted proteins | sample RifGroE2_FD_184000 | JGI IMG/M metagenome (GOLD analysis project Ga0209319, IMG submission 184000) | Groundwater microbial communities from Rifle, Colorado - Groundwater E2 (SPAdes) (version 2) | ecosystem: Environmental > Aquatic > Deep subsurface > Groundwater | place: Rifle, Colorado, United...
CCATCCGTCCGGCTTACCTGATTCTGAAGCCCAGTTTACACGGTGGTTTTGACGGATGCGAAAAATGGATCGGACAAGCTGAAAAATATGGAACAGGCTGGTGGATAACCTCAGCATTGGAATCGAACATCGGTTTGAATGCCATTGCGCAATGGACATTCCAAATGGATGTAAAAAACGAACAAGGGCTTGGAACAGGCCAACTTTATACCAACAACTTTGATTCTCCGCTCGAAATTTCGGGTGATCAGTTGTGGTTTCAGCCGGATAAAAAATGGAATCTGGAAATTCTGCAAAACCCCAATCCTGACGATTACTTGTAAATAGTATTCAGTCTCAGTCTCAGAAAACAAAACAGAACTATGAAATATGCAAGGTCATCAATTATACTGAATGGCAAACCGATATCCTCGGATAAGATTTCAGTCATTAATGCTGGAATAATAGCTAATTCATCTGTTCCGGAATGGGAACAGGAACTCTATCTGTTTTTAAGCGAATGGTTCTCGGATTCGGATTTTGTGCTGGCTCAAACTTCGGGAAGTACGGGCGATCCAAAGCCCATAGAATTACCCAAATCGGTGATGGTGAAAAGCGCTGAACGAACCATTGAATATTTCGGCATGCAAAAAAATGACCAGCTTTTGCTCAGTCTTCCTTGCCAATACATAGCTGGGAAAATGATGGCAGTTCGTGCTATTGTTGGGCAAATGAACTTGGTCACTGTTGACCCGACTACCGATTTTGACTTTCTGGAACATGAAATTTTTGACTTTGGGGCCATGGTTCCGAATCAGGTTTTTAAACTGATGGAGAATCCTTCCGGGAGAGAAAAACTACAAAATATTCGAAATCTATTGGTTGGTGGTTCATCAATTTCAGAAACATTGGAGATGCAAATAAGTCAGTTGTCAACCCGGATAGTTTCAACTTACGGAATGACTGAAACCGCTTCGCATATTGCCATCCGAGAACTTTCAGGCGATAGGAAATCCGATTTATACAACTGTTTGCCGGGTATTTCAGTTAGCATCAGCGAAACCGGTTGTTTACAAATTCACCTTCCTGAGTTTGCCGAACCGATTCAAACCAACGATTTAGCCCAACTTCATTCGGACACTTCTTTCAAAATTTTGGGCCGAACTGATTCAGTTATCATTTCAGGAGGAATTAAATATTCGCCTGAATTGATTGAGAAGAAACTGGAAGGTTTAATCGATAGGCGATTTATCATTTCATCGGTACCCGACGAAAAACTGGGAGAAAAGTTGGTGCTGATTATTGAAGGAGAACCATTTAACACCAATACGATGGAACAAAAACTGGCCGAAATCCTTCCAAGTTTCGAGCGCCCAAGGTCAATCGTTTTCAGGGAAAAATTTCAGGAAACTGCTTCAGGAAAAATAGTGCGAAAATTAAAATGAAAGAGTAGTGTGCGATTTTTTACTGGAGGGAAAAGTTATCAGTCATTGCAAAACTTAAAACAACATTTTTCAAATGACTAATGAACTGATGACTTTTTTCTTGTTCTCGGTTTTCTTTTCCTATTTTTCAATCCATTCACCGATTTTAAACTTTTACTGACCGATCCTTGATGGGTTCAGGAATCAGGTTATTCTATTTTTACATCATCAAAATAATCGAGCGATGGAAAAACAAATTGAACACAAAAGACATTCAGGATCGTTTTGGGCTTGGGTGCTCATCATTTTCGGAGTCCTGTGGATTTTGAAACAAAGTGGATGGGATATTCATTTCCCTGGCATTGGCGAATTTTTTTCCGGAATTGGTCATTTTTTCGGCAATCTGGCTCATTGGTCCTACGGAGCGCTAATTCCGGTACTGATCATCCTGATTGGGATTTCGCTGATAGCCGGCCGGCGGTTTTTTGGCGCTCTGATTTTTGTAATTCTGTTGATGATTTTCATTCCAAACTTTTTGGTCATTCCGGGCCTGCTCATGATCCTCTTTTTTCCGTTGGCTCTGATAATTATCGGTATAATTATTTTAACTAAATTATTTTGATGCATGAAAAAGTCAGACTTGACCGATAAGAACAGCTGTTTTACCGATCTCTGGTCGGATTGAATCTGATAGTAAGTACATTTGCAAACAAGAAAAAACCCAAGATATGGAACATAGAAGTAGTGATAAGCGGTTATATTTCGGAGTTATCCTGATTGTATTGGGAGTTATCCTGATTTTGGAAAGACTGAACCTGATTCCCGAATCAATGGCAGACCTGCTTATTTCGTGGCAGATGCTTTTAGTTGGAATAGGAATTCTATCGTTGATTGGAGGAAACCGAACGGCAGGAACTATCCTGATCATCATTGGCGGAACATTTATGATTCCCGAACTGATTACCGTTCCTCATGAATTGCGGCGGATTTACTGGCCTTTAATCCTGGTTGCCATAGGAGTTGCCATACTGCTTCGTAGACGTGACCATCAGAAACTTGAATCAGTTTACGAACCCATTCAGGATACTGTGGGAGGCGACACATCCAAGACTGCATTTTCTTCCAATTCACTTAACACCTTCGATGATTTTGTGATCTTCGGTGGCCGCGAAATATTTATAAATTCGCAGGCTTTGGCTGGAGGAAAGGCAACCTCAATTTTTGGGGGTATTGAATTTGATTTACGGAAAGCCAGTCTTCAATCCGGTGGCGCAATTATTGATTGTGTCAGTGTTTTCGGTGGTTGCGGCTTTAAAATCCCAATGGACTGGAACGTGCGCAACGAAGTAACAACCATATTTGGCGCTTTCACCGACAAACGCGGCGATACCTACAGCGATAAATATTACGACCCTTCCAAAACTATTGTCATTAAAGGTGTTTCCATTTTCGGCGGAATTGAAGTTAAACACTTCTAGCCATGAAGCACCCTCTAACCAATAACTACCGGTTACTCGGTTTCTATGTCTTGTTTTGGGCCGTAATTGCTGTTTTCAATCTTGTCCTTCAGGTTTTTTGGTACAATGTCACACTTACGGAGTCGCTGCTTGATACAGGAACAACTTATATTTTATTTCCCTTGCTCGGGTCGAGTATTTGGTACAGCATTCGTTACAACAGCCTGGAGGAGATTGGCATTGGCCGTCTTGTATTGTTTCACTTCGTCGCGGCCTCAATTCTTTGTGGAATTTGGGTTGCCATTAGTTACGCTATCTTTCAACCCTTTATAACTGAAAAAAATCATTTCCTGAAGGATGGATTTCCATCTAAGATTTTTGCTGGCTATGCGATGTACGCCATTTATCTTGTGTTTTTTTTAGCGGTTAATTATTACGAGAGCCTGAAGGAAAAAATCAAAAAAGAAGGCGAATACAAAGCTTTGATCCGTGAAGCCGAATTGCAGGCCCTGAAGTCGCAGATCAACCCACATTTTCTTTTCAACAGCTTGAACTCCATTTCGTCGCTTACTGTAAGTAATCCGGAAAAAGCTCAGGAAATGGTTATCAATCTTTCTACCTTTATGCGTTATTCGTTGATGCATAACGAAAAGGAAATGGTATCATTCTCAAGGGAATTGGAAAATATCAAACTGTACCTGAGCATTGAAAAAGTCCGCTTTGGAAAAAAGCTAAATGCCGAATTTGAGATTGATGCCCATTGCCTCGAATCGGAAATTCCGAATATGATATTACAGCCCTTGTATGAAAACGCCATCAAATATGGAGTTTACGAAACCACCGAACAGGTGACCATTAAAACGACCTGTGTTTGTGATGGGAACTCCCTTAAGATTACTATTACAAATGATTACGATGCCAACTCAATCAAACGAAAAGGCGAGGGAATCGGTTTGCGAAATATCTGGAAACGAATGGAAATCATATATAATCAGCCCGATCTGATTAAAATAACCGATCATAAAACGAGTTTTGAAGTACAATTAATTATCCCACAAAAACAAGCAGTGTCATGAGCGAAAAATTACAAACCCTGATTATTGAAGACGAAGAACTGGCCCGCAACCTGTTACGTTCGTACCTGAAAGATCATCCGGACATTGAATTGATTGGAGAATGTGAAAACGGATTTGACGGAGTGAAAGCCATTAACGATAAAAAACCCGATCTGGTTTTTCTGGATATTCAAATGCCCAAAATTACCGGTTTCGAAATGATCGAACTGCTCGATTTCAAGCCACAGATTATTTTCACCACAGCATACGACCAATATGCATTGAAAGCATTTGAACTGAATGCCGTGGATTATCTGTTGAAACCATTCTCGAAAGAGCGTATGCTGTCAGCAATTGAAAAAGTTCAGCACCGCATCCAGAGCGGAGAAGATACGGCCGAAAAATTGGAAGAACTTACCAACATGCGACCAGGTGAAGACTTTATCGACCGGGTAGTTGTGAAAGACCGTCATAAAATACACATTATTACCGTTGATAAAATCAGGTACATTGAGTCGCTCGATGATTATGTGATGATTTACGCCCAGGATGGCCGTCACATGAAACAGAAAACCATGAAGTATTTCGAGACCAATCTTGATCCGAATAATTTCATCCGGATTCACCGCTCTTACATTGTTCAGGTCGATAACATCGCCGAAATTCAGCAATACGAAAAAGAATCATACATCGTTATCCTGAAAGACACTGCCAAAACCAAGCTCAAAGTGAGCAAGACCGGCTATAAAAAAATTAAGGAAGTTTTGCATTTCTGAGATTGTGACTTACCCCTTTTGACCGAATTGAACAAAGTCCTGCAATTATCGCAGGACTTTTTCTATTTTTGGTGACTAATTAAAAACCAAATGATCAAAGGGTATTTTTTATTGATAATGTTGAGTTTACCTCCCTTCATTTCGCAATTAGCAGAAGGAGTAGAAAAGGAAACCCTTGTTTGGATTATCCTTATTATGGCCGTCCCATTTCTGTTTGTGGTTTCAGCTTTTATCTTCCGTATTACCAGTAACATCAAACCGATTAAATTATCGAGATTTTTCAAAATAGTAAAGCTCGAAATATTACTCGAAAAAGACAAACCTCTGCGGCCTCAACTATTGACCATGACCATTCGCAATACCGGGAAAAATGAAGCCGACATAGATGCTCCGATATTGGAATTCAGGAAAATATGGACCAAACGAAAATTTAAACTCAACGGAATTAACGGGAATGCTATTTACCCAATGTTTATTGACTCAGGAAAAACTCACCAATTGCGAATCGAGACTTCAACATTTCATCAATATGATCGTTCTATAAAGTCATTTTACTGGGCCAGAGTTATTGTAACCGACATAGATGGCAGGCAATGGAAATCGAATTCAGTAAAGCTTCGTAAAAGTCTGGTGACGTAAAACACAAGGAAAGAGTCATTTGGAAAAAGGAAATAAATGAGAGACTGGCGATTTAATGGGGTTGATTTTAATACATATCCTTACTATGAAGGAGATGATTTGGGCGTCTTATGGTCGAAGGAAAAGACAACATTCCGGATTTGGGCGCCAACGGCCAGTCAGGTTGAGTTGCGCATTTATAAACATGGGGCTGGTGGTTCGGCTATACGGATAGACCAGTTTCAAAGAGCAGAGAAAGGAACGTGGACAATATTTCTTCGTGGTGACTTAAACGGATATTACTACACCATTAGGATAAATGATGGTGTGGGCTGGCTGAATGAGACACCCGGTGTAGAAGCCAGAGCAGTTGGAATAAACGGACATCGAGGCTTAATTTTTAATCCTGAGCAAACCAATCCTGACAATTGGGACAAGGATCAGCGCATTAAATGCCAACAAGCAACCGATGCCATTATTTACGAATTGCATGTCCGTGATTTTTCTGTTTCACCATCATCAGGAATAAAAAATAAGGGAAAATACATTGCCTTTACTGAAAAAGGAACCATTTCTCCGGAAGGATTGCGAACAGGAATTGATCACTTAACGGAACTGGGAATTACTCATGTCCATTTCCTACCGGTTTACGATTTCTCAACTGTTGACGAACACGATAAAAACCTGGCTTATAATTGGGGATATGATCCTCAAAACTTTAATGCTCCGGAAGGGAGTTATTCATCCAATCCGGAAACCATTTCACGCATAAAGGAGTTGAAAATGCTGGTTCAATCACTCCATAACAGTGGGATAGGGGTTATTTTTGATGTTGTTTACAATCATACCTACTTTACCCGCAGATCGTATTTCAACCAAACCGTACCGGGATATTATTATAGGCAAAAGTCGAATGGTTCGTTTTCGAATGCAAGCGGTTGCGGCAATGAAATTGCCTCCGAAAGGTCGATGGTGAGAAAATATATTATCGATTCTCTAGAATACTGGGCAACTGAATTTCATATCGATGGATTTCGGTTTGATCTGATGGGCATTTATGATCTCGAAACCATGAACCAGATCAGGGCCAAAATGGACGCCATTTCACCGGAAATTATCCTTTACGGCGAAGGCTGGGCGGCCGATAAAAGTCCGATGGATGAAAACTGGAGGGCTGTTAAAACCAATGTTTCGAAATTAAACAGGATCGCAGTATTCAACGACGATTTCCGCGATGGGATCAAGGGAAATAACTTTCATGGACGAAGCAAAGGGTTTGTAAGCGGACAAACTATTCAGGAAGAGAATATTAAATTCGGGATAACTGCAGCCTGTTTCCATCCGCAGATTGTTTACGGCTATGTAGAACATTCAAAATCGCCATGGGCTGCCGAACCTTGGCAGTGTGTCAATTACGCATCGTGCCACGACAATTACACGCTTTACGATAAGTTGGTGTTAAGTTGTCCGGAAGCCAGTGAAGATGAAATAATCCGAATGATAATGATGTCAGGGGCATTGGTTCTCACCTCTCAGGGAATCCCTTTTTTACATGCAGGATCGGAAATGGCACGGAGCAAAAAGGGCAATCACAACTCGTATAAATCGTCCGATAGCATTAACCAAATTGACTGGCAAAGAAAGAACACTTATCACAAAATCTTCAGTTATTATCAATCGTTGATTACACTGCGTAAGGCACATCCCGCGTTCCGGATGACATCAGCCAACGAAATTCGAAGCCACCTTATTTTTTCTTCAGATTACAAGCCCGGAGTTGCATCTTATGTGTTAATCAACCATGCCAATGGCGATGCATGGCGAACTGTACTTTTGGTTTTTAATGGAAACAGGACGGAGATTAAATTTAAACTGATGCCGCATATTAACTGGAGAGTGGTAGCCCATGATGAAATCATTGATACAAACAGCAACAGATTTGTGGAAGGAACAGAAATTCTGGTTCCCGGAATTTCAATGCTGATGCTGGTAGAAGATTAATACACTGCCAGCAATAAATCAATATCCTTGTATGGCAGATTAAATTTTTCGGCAAGTGTAGCATTGGTTAGTATTCCGTTGTATACACAAACACCTTTACGGAAACATTTCGAGTTTTTAATGTAGTTTTCAATTCCACCAATTTCACCAATTGAAATCAAAATCGGAATCAGCACATTACTGAGCGCAATGGATGCGGTACGCGATACAATGGCCGGAAGGTTTGGTACGCAATAATGTACAACGTTATGCTTGATAAATGAGGGATTATTCAGATCGGTGCATTGCGAGGTTTCAAAACAGCCTCCCTGACTGATATTCAAATCAATAATGACTGACCCTGGTTTCATCTTTTTTACCATATCTTCAGTAATCCGAAAGGAAGGTGGCATTCCAACCGGCATGGCGCCCAATACAGCGTCGGCGGATTTAAGTGCTTTCTTCATCACTTTTGGATAAAACACAGAGGTGAAAATGGGTTGATTTAGTTTTTGTTCCAATTTTCGTAACGAACTGATATTATCATCAAAAATCTTCACGATGGCGCCGAGCCCCAGTGCAGCCCTAGCTGCAAATTCAGCGGCAGTTCCTGAACCAAGAATAACGAGTTCGGATGGTGAAATTCCGGTAACACTTCCCAACAAAACTCCTTTTCCGTTGTGCGATTTACTCATGTACTCATTAATCAGCATAATGGAAGTGCTTCCTGAAATCTGGCTCATTAACTGACCAATCGGCTTATTTCCATCCTCATCTTCCAGATATTCATAAGCAATATTGGTTATCTTCTTTTGGATGAGTTTCGCAATTGAATTCGGACATTGTGCATTAATCTGTAAATTCGAAATTAAAGCCTGATGGCCTTTCAGTAAATCAATTTCCGATTCATCAAAAGGTGAAACGCGCAGAACCATTTCACATTCAAATATTTCTTTCCGGTCATCCATCACCAAAGCCCCAGCCTCACGGTATTCTTCATCAGTATAACTGGCCGCTTTTCCGGCATCCTTCTCAATCAATATTTCATGTCCGTAAGAAACAAGCAACTCCACTGCCTGCGGAGTAAGCGGAACCCGATACTCAACCTTTTCGCTATCCGAAGGAATTCCAATCCTTATTTTTTTACCTTTTCTCCTGATTTCGAGCATTTCTTCCTTTGGCAACATGTAAGTTGACCCGGAAGTTGATAGTTCTGATGATCTTTCTTTTTCAGTCATGGTGAAGATATTGCAATTCATGAAAATGCTTATACGGAGATAACTACAAAAATTTACACTCTTTTTGCGTCCAACTCCCGGACACCGTTTTCTGTTTCCCGAATCCGAACTTCTACAATTCCATCAGGCAACAGGGATTCAATCATTTCAGGCCATTCGATAAAACAATAATTTCCACTGTAAATATAGTCTTCGTAACCCAGATCGAAAGCTTCTTCAATCTTTTTAATCCGATAAAAATCAAAGTGATAAATCACTGAGCCATTTGAGGTAGAGTACTCGTTGATCAGCGCGAAGGTAGGGCTGGTTACATAATCTGCAGAGCCCAATTCGTGGCAAAGTGCTTTAATCAGGGTTGTTTTTCCTGTTCCCATTGCACCATAGAAAGCAAACACGCGTTCATCAGGAAAAGCCTTCAGCAGTATTCTTACCGAATCACCAAGCGCTGATAAATTTGAAATTTGAGTTTGAAGCATGTTGTTATTAAATAGTTCTGCAAATTAATAAAACTTCAGTGAATATAAATAACCCTGACTTTTGTTAAAGGTTTGAATAAAAAAATTGTATTACTTTTGATTCAGGATAAACCGAAAAAATATATACCATGAAGTTGCCTGAAAATTTAAAGTACACCAATGAACACGAGTGGATTAGTGTTGAAGGTGAAGTCGCTACAGTTGGAATTACCTCGTTCGCTCAGGGTGAATTAGGGGACATTGTTTTCGTTGAAATTGAAACCGTTGGAGAAACGCTTGATAAAGGCGAAACTTTCGGGACTATTGAGGCGGTAAAAACAGTATCTGATTTGTTTATGCCTGTTGGAGGTGAAGTTCTTGAAGTAAATCCTGAACTTGAATCTTCGCCTGAGTTGGTAAACAAGGATGCATTCGGAGCTGGTTGGCTTATCAAAATTAAAATAAGTAATCCAGATGAATTGGATGAATTATTAAGCGCCGCCGAATATCAGGCGATGCTTGAAGCATAAAAAACAAAACCCTGACGGACAACCGTCAGGGTTTTGTTTTTTATTATGACTTGGCATTTGTTTACCTAAACGGAGAATCCTTCCATTGATTTTTCGAGTTCTTCAGCTTGTTGTAGAAACTGATTAACGCTTAATTCCCTGAAATAAATCAGTCCGTGGGTGGCTCGTACCAATGGCTTTTCATGTTGATAAAAGAAATTTTTACCTAGTAACAGTTGAATTTGTTTGAGTTGTTCAACCCAAACCCGTTGTGTGAGTTGGCTAAACTTTCCATCGAGTTGATAACTTGGGAACGATGCATTAACCTGGCTCAAATAGCATTGGGTAAAGGAAGAATCGAGTATTGCAAGGGCATTCAATGAAACAGGGGCAATGACCTCAGTGTCGGCGGGATGATAGCGAAACCAAACATTCCGGTATCCAATCACACGGAGTTTCGACAGGTCTTCCTCTTTTTTCCATTCTTTCACCGCTGCTGCAATTACTTTCAGTACTTTATAATGAGTGTCTGGCCCGCTACCTTCAGGATCCATCGCTAAACTGATCACAGTTGGTTTGTATTTTCTGAATTCTTCAAGTATAGGTAAAACATCGCGTTTACTGTCGGGTTGTTCGGTAAATATGTCGCCCTGATAGAATCCGAGCCGCATATGGTGAACGTTTTTTACCGGAACGCCAAAATGTGCCCAAACCAATTCTTCTTCCATTTCCCGAATCATGCCTTTCAATTTCTGCACCCTGGGTGGATTTTTACTTCCGTCATAACTATTACGCAGGTTATCCAGAATGTCGATGATTGTTGAAATCAGGTTCGATTCGTTTTTCACTTCCCAAATTTCCACTATTGATCGAACCACACGATGGCAAACTCCGCGTCGTTTTTCTGCTTCATTGTTGGCAGCAACGCTATCCAGGTAATGGTAGATGTCTTTGTCCCATTTATTTTTATAACCTTCTTCAAAAAAATCCGGGAACTTTATCATTTCAATTTTACCATCACTGATCAGGTTCAGCGTTTCGTTTAATAAATCGGAAACATACTGATTGATGACCGCGGTGAATCCTGAAGTCAGCACGGAAAAATGGAATTCGTTACTTGCATCTCGTAACTGGCGGTTAGTGTGAGGCATAATGCCAAGCATAATGTCGTCGTGATGCGGGCCGGTATGGTAAAAGACCTGGTTTGACTCGCGTTCCATTCCTTTGTTAAATTTAGCGGTAATGGAATCGATTACCGATTGAACGGTTAACTCATTCAGGTTTGGGATCAAACTGCAATAACGATCATTTTTTAGATCTTCAACGGTTATGCGATGTCCAAATTTATTGATCTTCGGACAAAGGTCAATGACCGCCCGTTCGGTTTTTTGATGTGTCCATTCGCCGGTTTGATAATACTTGTCAACGCTGTCGGTTAATTTTACAGCTGCCCCATTGGTGAGGTAAAAGCGAGCATTTGGCAATTTGTACAAACAACTTGCCGGGTATTGGTTCGATGGTTCATTTTCAAGGGCATTCTTTATAACATCAGCTTTTGCTTCTCCGGCAGCAAAAATAATGGCCAATGCTTCCGGATTATAAGTGATGGTTTCAAGTCCAATAGTAATTACCAGCCGGTTGCGTGAAACTTCAATTCCGCCCAGATCGCCTGCGGCAACAGCCTGAGTTTCAAAATTCGTAGCTGTTAGACGGGTGGTTGAAAAATGATCAGTTCCGCGTGTATTGAAAGCAATGTGACCATCGGGTCCGATGCTGGCAAGGAAAAATCCAATGCCGCCACGGTCTCGTATTTTATATTCAAATTCAGAACACCAA
>Ga0209319_1002532_pt1 | contig 11310 bp, 13 predicted proteins | sample RifGroE2_FD_184000 | JGI IMG/M metagenome (GOLD analysis project Ga0209319, IMG submission 184000) | Groundwater microbial communities from Rifle, Colorado - Groundwater E2 (SPAdes) (version 2) | ecosystem: Environmental > Aquatic > Deep subsurface > Groundwater | place: Rifle, Colorado, United...
GCCAAACTTTGTTAGTAGATGAAAAAAATTACCTGCTGGTATATAGGTAAAAATCACCTTGTTCGCCTTCTCCTTCTTGATTTTGCAACCAAAAAACCAAGCAGAAAGCCTATAGCTAAACTAAAAAGAATTGGTCCCAAATTCTCTAACCCCGACTCATGGTTTCCATACATCAATCGCCGATCTGGTTCGCAGGCTGACAACAAAAACACGAACAGAATCAACCAGATCCCTTTCGAAATATATTTTGTATTCATAATTATTTTCCTGATTGAGTTAATAACCTAAATTCGATATAAAACCAAATATGTTCCGATATGGATTACTCTGCTGATTTTTTCTTTTTGTGAAGCGCTTTTAAGTTTTTCAGGGATTGCTCAACCTTATCCATTTCATCATGGAATTTATTTTTTTAATCCTGCCTGTCGACAAGTTGGTTTATATTTGAAAGAACAGATGTATTTGCATGGTAGCCAGACTCGGATATGAAAGTCAATAACATTTGTGCCATTTCTTTGTGCTGCTCCATTATTCCAGCTAAGAAATTGGCTGTTTCAATATCTTTCAGATTCACTGAAATGGAAAATATCTCATGCTGAATAGTTCGGATAATCGTTTCGTGATCGTTTAGCAGCGTTTCAAAAATTTTTCCTGAATTAGCAAAATCATAATTGTCTTCACCCATTTGTGCGATGCTCAGGAAATCCTTCAGTGAGCCCAACGCAAAATGTCCATGTGACCGGATTTGTTCCGCTAAATCATCAATAATAAAGTCTATCTCATTAAACTGGTTTTCCAGAAACACATGTGTTTCAAAATAGTTTGTCCCATCAACATTCCAGTGTGCTGTTCTGGTTTTGGTATAAAGGACATATTCATCGGCCAGCAAGAGATTTAGAAAAGTCACGACGACCTGATTATTTTGGTCCTGAATTTTGGTTGTGGGGTTCATAATTTTTCGATTTACATTAATCTAAACAATAGATTAATGGTTAAATATACAACCCGTTATTGGCGAAGGTGTTATATAATTTTTGTAAAAAATTACACAATTCTCACATTTTGGGATTTGCCGGAACTTGTATTTCGGAGTAACCTGTAAAAAACAGGTGATACACCTGTCTCTTTTATAAATTCGTTTACTAAATGCGCTACGTTTCGATACTGTAATTTGCTGACGATTTGGCTAAGCTCAAGCTCATCATAAATCAGCATTTCTTTAACGAGTTCAATTTTCTGTTTATTGATGTATTTTTTAATGGATATGCCGGCGCTATCCCAAAAGACCTGGTTCAGGTAAATAAAATCACGGGTAACTTTTTTGCTGATGTAATCCGGGATGTCCAGATTAGGAAACTGGTCTGAAAGGAAGATCAGCTGATAAATGGCTGTTTTAATTTCTTCAACCAGGACTAACGATTCATCATTTTCATGCGCCGAATTGACTGATATTGATTTCTTATCCGAAAAATCTTCATTTAATTCTACTTCATACAATTCTAAAAACTTGCTGTGAAGTCCTGGTTTCTTTGATTTAATCCTTTCCCTTACCAGGCTTACATTGTTTTCCATCTCTTGAAATTATTGGTAATTATTGACCAACTGGTCGCGCTTAAATTGGGTTTGGTCAGGAATGCCATAAGCATACAAGCCATCTTTCCGTGCTGTTCCATTATGCCGGTCACAAAATCTGTTGTGCAACGATCGTTGTATTTGTCGGAAGCAGGAATGATTTTATTGTGGATTATTATCTAAATATAATGTGGTAATGTAAATTTGAATTTGCTCCCTTTATCGGGTTCACTTTCAACCCGGATTTTACCGCCATGAAAGTCAATGAAATTCTTACAAAACAGAAGACCAAGCCCGGTGCCTGTTTCGTCATTTGTCCCCGTTGTTGAATGGAACTCATCAATTTTAAAGAGCATATCTTTTGTTTTTTGCGACATTCCGATGCCATCGTCACGAACTTCAATTTTTACAAAACGCTTGCCTTCGGTTGCTGCAATAAAGATGTTGCCGCCTGTGTGTGTGTATTTGATGGCATTGCTGATCAGATTCCGAAATATGGTTTTTACCATTTCAGAATCGGCAGTTACGAATAAATTGGGTTCTATGGAATGATCCATCGAGATTTGCTTAAGAGTGGCTGAGGCATTGAAACTCTCCAATTCATTAATCACTAATTCGCGCAAATTAATTTTAACCGGATTAAAGGTCCTTTCCGTATTTTGAAGCATCGACCAAGCTAAAAGTTTATCCAAAAGGTCGAGTGTTCTAAGGGCTGAATTTGACGCCGTATTGATAAGTTGTTCGATTTCGGTTTTATCCCAATCATTCAAACTTTCTTTCAATAAATCGAGGATACCTATCGTAGTAGAGAATGGGCTTCTCAGGTCGTGTGCAATAAGTTTAAGGAATTTGGCATTTGTTGCAATGGTTTCGTTTAGTTTCTTCCTGCTGTCTTCTAAAAGTTCTTCTAAGTTTGCATTGATTTCTTCCATTTCCTGTAACTGCAACAACAGCAGACTATCGGGAACGGTTACTTTGCCTTCATTCCTTGCAGAAGTGCCTTTCGATTGTGTTCTTCCATTAATACGGGCAGCGGTTTTATTAACCGGGTCTGGATTGTTCAAAATATTGGGTTGTTTTGTATTCATATAGATTGAAATAGAAGTTCAAATGATTCAGTTAATTACCGGAATGCTGACTCGGTCAAGTCTGAGTTGTCTGAAATGTGATGGAGTCAAACCCGTTTCTCGCTTAAACTGGCTGGTTAAAGATGCTGTAGTGCTGTATCGCATTCTGGTGGCAACTTCATCAAGACTGTAATCTTCATAAACAAGCATTTCCTTTATCCGTTCAATTTTTCTCTTGATAATGTATTTTTCGATGGTAACGCCTTCTATCTCAGCAAATAATTTATTGAGAGAAATAAAGTTGTCGCCAACACTTAATCGAATGAAATCTGAGAAATTGGTTTTTAAATCTTCATCAGAATATTGCTCCAGATTTTTAATCGACTTTTTAAGTTTCTCAATCTGATCATTTTTCTGGTCATCTATCAGTTCAAACCCGTTTAACAACAAAGCTGCTGATAACTGTAACCGCTGTTTCGATGTTATTTCCTTTTCCATGGTTACTTCACCTATCCTCACAGTATCGTATTGAATCCCAATTTCATCCAGTTCAGATTTTACAGTCGTTTTACAACGGGCGCAAACCATGTTTTTAATGTAGAGTTTCATGTAATTCGATTTTGTAATTATTAATATCGATTGTAACGGTTTCCTTCACGTCCTTTTTTCTGCCAGCGACCTTTCGACCAATATTTTCCTCTTGGTGTTGTTTGCCATTGCCCAGTTACATAGACACGCCGTTGATTCGGTGATGCCCAATAACCATTTCGCTGCACGTAAGCATGCGTTTGACGGTTAAAAGCCCAATCACCATTTACCCAAATATGGAGCTCGCTCGGACGTTGTGGTCTTGAATATTCAACATATGAAGGTTCCGTAGCCACATAGCCTGTAGCACAGCTATTTAAGAAAAACCCAATCCCCGCAAGACTGGTTATATATACCAGTTTCCTGAACACCTCTGTATTTTTCATCGTATTTATTTTATGTTGTGATTGAGTTATCACAAGATTCAAAGTTGATCCGTTTATTTATGAAATGTGTTACATAATTTTCGTTTAGAATTACATCATTCTCACATTCAATAGTTTTGTAGAGTCATGTCAACGAACTTTTGACGCAGCGTCATGCTGAACTTGTTTCAGCATCTCTTCGTTGATGAGACCCTGAAACAAGTTCAGGGTGACTTGCCTGACAATATTAAGTTGACATGACACTAGAGTATTTGGGTGGATTAAAAATTGTTCCTGAATAAATTCCTGTTGGCTGCCTATATTTTTCTTGTATAGGGAATTGTAAAAACAAATTTTGAACCTTTACCAAACTCCGAATTAACCTTAATAGTTCCGCCAAGTCTTTCAACCAGAGCTTTTGAAATAGTTAAGCCAAGCCCGTTTCCGTTATTCAATGTATTGAGGGTCGCGTCAACTTGTCTGAATCCATCAAAAATAAATGATTGGTTTTGTGGTTCAATTCCCGTCCCGGTATCCTTAACGAAAAACTCGATGAACTTCTTCTTCAATTCGTATCCAAATTCAATTTCACCTTCTTTGGTGAATTTTATGGCATTGTTCAGCAGGTTACACAAAATCTGCTTAATCCGGTCCCCGTCTGTTTGCATCTCGACATGCATATTGGGAGTATCAGCAAATAGATGTAACTCTACTTTTTTTAAGCCACTATTTTTTTCATAGATAACCAGTAACTCATTCATTAACAAGTTGACATCAACGATTTCTGATTTTATAGAAAATTGACCCGCCTGGATTTTCGAAATATCAATAATGTCGCTTATAATTAGCAAAAGCTGTTGGCTACTGGTCTGAATAATCTGAATGTATTTTTCTTGTTCATCCCTGGATAATCCGGGTTCCAGAAGGAATTCTGAAAATCCGAGAATCGAGTTCATCGGAGTCCTTATTTCATGACTCATATTGGCCAGAAAAGCCGATTTAAGATGATCAGACTCTTCTGCCTTGTTTTTGGCGATAATCAGGTCATTGTTTATATGCTGAATCCGGTTAATGTTTTTGGTTAATTCTTCATTCAGATTGGCATATTCTTTATTCAGATTGCTGTAATTGGCATTTTGTTCCGTTAGCGCTTTTTCACTAACAAACAATTCACGTTCTGCTATTTTTCGGTCGGTAATATCCCTAATGTTGCATTGAATTACTTTGGTATTGTTTACCAAATAAACATTGCTAACAAATTCAACCTCAGCTACTTTTCCGTTTCGTCTTTGTATGGGCATGTCTTCAAAGCGGATATAGCCATTCTTTTTCAGGTCGATAAACGCAAGTTCAGACTCTTCCTTATTGCTGAAAAGCCCTATTTCCCATAGTTTCTTTCCCAGAACTTCCTCTAGCGGGAAATCAATAATTTTAACTATAAATGGATTTGCATCTGTAATATTCCCGGTTTCGAAATCGAGTATAAGAATTCCATCCTGAGCCGCTTCAAACAAACGGCGGTACCGGTTTTCCGATTCCATGAGTTTTTCATCAAGTTCTGCATTTATATTTTGGTCGGATGTTCGCTGTATTTGAGTATCTTCCATGAATTTTTTCTTCTTTTTTTGAGGGTGGATCGTTTATCGTATTTCATGTTAATCCGGTTAAAGCGCTTCGATGATTTTTGCCAGTTCCAATTTTGTTACCCCAAGCTTATATTCCAGCATTTCCATCATTTCTTTTTCCTTGCCTTCCCGAAAATTTAAATCATCATCAGTTATACCTGGAAATCTAAGTTTTATTTTTTCTTTTTTTTCGTTCCAGTAGCCCAATATGATTGTTTCCATGACGATATATTTATATTTTTTGTAATCCATTTACTGTTTGAAAGTTAATGAATATAACCATAAATAGGATTATACAATTCCGGCAAAAATTTACATAATTCCCACATTTTGATGTATTAAGTCTCTTCTTTCGGAACTTTTAATCCTGCTTCCCGTGCTTCACTTATGCCTATTGCTATTGCCTGCTTACGGTTTTTTACAATTCCACCTTTACCACCTTTGCCCGATTTTAATTCTCCATGCTTAAATTCATGCATGACTTCTTCAATTTTTTCCTGAGCCTTTTTAGAATATTTTGCCATAAATATTTTGTTTCTAATGATTTTCCGTTTATTTACCTATTGAGCCTTTTGTGGCAGTCAATGGTTGTCATTCATAGTCATTCTATTGTTTTGAGTCGCTTCTTGGCGACTTAATGACCACCAAATGACAATTAAATGACTTCTTAATGACATTAGGCAAATTTGCGGATATCTATTTGTTTTTTTATTCATCTTGCTTTCTATATGAAACTGAATGTTAGAACTATCAGGCAAAGTTTTAATCTTCTATAACGAAAAGTGTTACATGATTTAAGAAATAACTTACATTATTCACAGCTGGTGATAAATTCCAAATCTGTTTAGACTACAATTGATGGGATATCATAGCAGGCAAAATTTAAGCCCATCCCGAAAAGCCTGAATTCAGAAATTTTTCAACAAGGATATTTTGCTACGTGAGGAAAGTGGGTTGAATTTCTCTGAATTAGGAATGACTCCCTTAAAAGGATTAAGGGTTTCAGACTTTTCGTTATGGGCTTTATTTTAAATATCTGTTATCTGTTTTAGTTATTGTTTCTACTATTTCTCCTATGAATTAATTCTCATTTCGTCAAAAAATGGAGTTCTTTTTTCTTCCACACATTGGGCTGCATACAAATACATGGCAGCGCTCCAGGTTTGCCAGTCCTGTCCCATAGGATTACCATTCTGCGCTTTTATCCATTCGTTAAATCCGAATTCGAGTTCTTTGTTGCTGGATATTTTGATTATTTGTGTGAGAGCTACCAGTTTTTCCCTGGCAAGCGTATACTTTTTGGCAGCCACTAATGCAGCCACATAAAATCCGCAGATGAATGGCCAAATACCACCATTGTGATATTCGCCCGGATTATTAAATATGGAATAACGCGGACGCCAGTCGGAATCTTCTGGTTGAATAAAAGGGAAAAAATTCGGTGGCAGATCAACAGCCAATTCGCCTCTTTTTCTCATTTCGGTACACTCATGCTCAATCCAGATGACCATTTCGTCGGCCCGGGTGGGTGACGCTAACCCGGAAAGAATGGCTAGGCTGTTACCCAGCAGGTCAAAATCTTCGTTGCTATAAATTTTATACGACCAAAAAGCAAAGTATGGTTTATGCTTTACTACTAATCCTTCCGGCACATGATGATGTGTCGTTCCGGTAACAATAGTAAACCGATCCATTTCATGGCGAACCTTGTTTGCTCTTTCGTGTTTGCCTAACATCCGGAGATAGCTGTACACGATGGTATTCACAAACAATCCGTAACCGGTTACCCATTGTTCGTCACGCCAGTCGCTGGTTGGTTGCTGAGCAACCAGATGCCGATCCGACGGGCTTTGATATTCCATCCAGATCAAGGCTTTTTCAACCGCATCGCAAAGGAAGTCAGGTTCATTGGTTACTTTCCTGAAAATGCCAGCCCCTAATAAAAATAGGGGAGTGGTGTCGCTTGCTCCCCGGTCGTCTTTATCGTGTACCAGTGAAGGAATGTGCCCATGTTCTGTTTGATTCTTTGCCAGTGTTTCCAACACTTTCCTAATGCTCGCAAGAAGTTTTTGATTTCCGGTAACAGCTATACCCAGAATGGAGAACATTAAATCACGAGTATAGGGTTCAGGATATCCCCAACCTGCGGTTCGTGGAAGACCATGAAATGGACCGTGTGCATTGTGAAGCAATACTTCAAGTGCGGCTTTCTTTGCTTCTTCTATTTCCGGCGAGTTTCTGGATTGCATGGTATTCTATTTTTTATGGTTGGAAGACCGGAGACCGTAGTCAGGAGAAAGAAACTTCTGTCTTCCGGCTCCTTTTACCTTATTCCCAGTTTATCGTTGATAATTTGTACAAACTTTTTAGCTACAACACGATAATCAAAATTCTCTACCACCCGTTCGCGGCCTGCTTTACCCATTTTATCGCGCAAAGCAGCATCATTCATAAGCGTCAACAGGTATTTGGCAATGTCGTGTACGCTTGCCCGGTAATCAACTGTGCGTGGCACTTTAAATTGTATCCGGTGCTGATCTTCAAAACCTGATTCACCTCCAAGTATGACTTCGTTTACCACAATTTTTTTCGCAATTTCGGCCAGAAGCGCGGTCTCTCCATGAACAAGCGTATCCAGTATTCCCATGGCTTTTATGCTGATCACAGGTTTTCCGCAGGCCCCGGCTTCCACCTGGGGCATTCCGAATCCTTCAAGCCTTGATGGAGCTGCATAAATATCACAGGCTCCGACCAGATAAGGCATAAAAGTTCTGGAAATGGTATTGGTTTCGTACATCACATTTTTATCGATTCCCAGATCTGAAGCCATTTGTAAATCGGCCTGATTTTGTTTTTTTGTACGTGGCTGAGGCCATACTTTACAAACATATTTCCATTTAGGTACTTTGGCATCGATTATGGCAAGCGCCTGCATCACTTCCTGTGCTCCTTTCGATGCCGCATCGCCGCCAACTGTTAAAATCATTAACTGATCGGGAGAAATACCCAGTGATTTACGCACTGCCAGGATTTTTGAGTCATCTTTACTGAATGGAATAAACGAATCGGTATCGCAGCCAACAGGCAACACTTCAATTTTGTCGCCATTAATTTCATCACGAACGTACATCTCCTTCACCCAATTTGAAGTGACAAGAATGAGTGGCAGATCATTCAATATCTCCTGATAGTTAGCAATATAACCATCAGCCACTAACCAGGGTACGGGTTGAATCCCAAATCGTTGAGGGTGAAGAACCAATTGTGGTGTGTGCCCCCAATAACCTACACCAACCACTACATCTGGCTTAAACCACTGGTAATACCATTCTTTTTCCTGCGCCGAATCAATATGAACCGGGCGGGCATCAATGCCCAACTCAATCAGTCCACGGTAAAGCAGATCGCCCTGTGTTGCAAGTCCTCCTGGTGCCGGTGGATAATCGTATAATACCAGTACTTTCATAATATAGCCCCGTTGTTCTTAAGTCGTTTAATGATTTTAATCCGATCCATATGTTTATGGAATGCTTCGGCTGAAGGTGTTGTTTTAGCTTCCCAGCTATCTGCTTTAAAACCATATATTTCGGTGATCATTTTGTATTTCTTCAGCCAAATATTTTTTGGAAGTGCCATGAATACTTCAGCGCTTTCAACGGGCTTTGGATAATATTCCTTATTGCCATCTTCATAGGCAAAAGTCCAGAGTTCACTGGCAGTAATTTTCCCCGATCGCCAAAGTTCTGTGACTGCCTGGCCTGTTTCTTCATGCCGGGAATGCCGGGTATATTCTCCGTCAGGAGAATGAGAAATTATCAGGTCGAAATGCTTTGGAGGCAATAATTCCAGAATGGCATTTTCAAGAAATTGATCATTCAATGGGATTTGTTCTGGTTCGTCATTGATATCACCCATTGTACCTTCAGCATTCAGAAACTTCAATGCTTTATAAAACTTTGGGTTACGATTATTGTCACTTCCACGGCACAGGCATACTACAAAACACTCCCATTCAGGGTGGCTTAGTAATGTTCCTCCCGCCCATAATGTTTCATCATCGGGGTGGGCCACAATCAGGGCAACTGATTTTTTTGTCATTTTTTTTCGATTTAAAATCGAATTGATCCGAATGAAATATTTTTGTCAAAGAGTCAGAAGAAAAAGAAGGAGTGCTTTTTTAATTTTTCAGACGGCTGCCCACTTTTGTTAAAGTACTCCCTGACAAAAATTAGCTGTTGATCTTCCGGCATTTTATCAGTAGTCTTGATTGCAATTTTTATCATATCCATGTGGTGGATATTGTCGATTAAATTAAACAATTCACTTTTAGCATCAGTTGGTCCAAACAGAAGTACTTCATCGTAATCTTTAATCACGTTGATTAACTTCTTAAAATAATGTGACAGATTGTATCTTTCTTTGTTTTGGATTGAAGTTTCATCTTTCCAATTTATCTCAATATCTTCATCTTCCGGAACAATGGATTCTGCTTCAATTATTTCTGAAACAATATTACTATTCTTTAATTCCATTAGATGGGCAATCGAATGGTCCATCCAAATGCCTAATTGTTTTGCTGTCTTCATTGATGTCTGTTTTTAATTGTTACTATGTTTTAACCCATATACTGCCCTGAAGTGATAGCCATAAACAGCAAAGGTCAAAGCATCCTTCATTAGGGCAGGTCGCCTGAAAAGAGTCCATATCAGTAGTTTCCAATATTCGGTCCTTCCTCTGTTTGCAATTCCGATTATAAAAACTGATTTGAAGAAACTGGAGAGATATGAAAATTCCATTTTTTTTGGCCCTGTATTTATTTGCCGGTAATTGAGCAGAAACTGCCTTATTCGTTTGTAGTATGGTTTTGTGTTATAAATGTTTTGAATTATTTTTTTATACCCGTCCAACAGATCCTGGTGGTTCATGACAGGTACAAAGTTCATGGATGAATCGGTATTGTTTCCTGTTGATTCGGAGGTAAGCCTGTTTTCAGCTTTCAACCGTTTATAAAGTTTGGTGTTTTTGGGGGCATTCAAAAGTCCAACCATGGCCGAAACAATGCCGCTCTGCTGGATAAAATCAATTTGTTTCTGAAAAACAGAAGGAGTATCCGTGTCAAAACCCACAATAAATCCGCCTGAAACCTGTAATCCGGCATTTTGAATCTTTTTCACACTATGGAGCAGGTCGCGGTTTTTGTTTTGCCCTTTATTACATTCCTGAAGTGATTTTTCGTCAGGAGTTTCGATGCCGACAAATGTCGAGGTAAACCCTGTAGTTGCCATTAAAGACATCAATTCTTCGTCATCGGCCAGATTAATAGAGGATTGAATGTTAAACGTAAAAGGATATTTGTGTTTTTGCATCCAGTTTTTTAGGACCGGTAGCAAATTTGTTTTGACCTCGTTTTTGTTCCCGATAAAATTATCATCGACGATAAGGATTGGTCCACGCCAATTTAACTGATAGAGTTTTTCAAGCTCTTCGATAATCTGATTGGTTTCTTTCATTCTGACCTTGTGCCCTAAGAGCGAAGTTATTTCACAAAAATCGCATGAAAACGGGCATCCCCGTGAAACCTGAATATTCAGGGTAACATAGTCTTTTCTGGATAATAGGTGAAAATCGGGGACAGGGGACATCTTAATATCCGCAAATTCATCCGATCTGTAAACTTTTTTCGGACGTATTCCCGCATTTAGATCATTCAGGAACAAAGGCATGGTGATTTCAGCTTCATTTAGAATAAAGTGATCAATCTGCGGATAGTTCTCGTATTCCTGAGTGAAAAGCGGGCCGCCTGCAACAATCTGAACTTCATGCTTCAGGCAAAGGTTAATCACTTTGTCAACCGATTCTTTTTGTATGTACATCGCGCTGATAAAAACATAATCGGCCCAAAGAAAATCGTTTGTATCTAGCTCTGAAACATTCATATCAACCAATTTCTTAAACCATGTTTTGGGAAGCATCGCCGAAACAGTGATCAGACCCAGTGGAGGAACAGTTGCTTTCTTTGAAATAATACCCATAACATGTTTGAAGCTCCAGAAAGAATCAGGGTATTGCGGATAGATTAATAATATATTCATG
>Ga0209319_1002533_pt1 | contig 11306 bp, 14 predicted proteins | sample RifGroE2_FD_184000 | JGI IMG/M metagenome (GOLD analysis project Ga0209319, IMG submission 184000) | Groundwater microbial communities from Rifle, Colorado - Groundwater E2 (SPAdes) (version 2) | ecosystem: Environmental > Aquatic > Deep subsurface > Groundwater | place: Rifle, Colorado, United...
AAATCAACCAAAACTGGAAGCTCTGATTTTAGAACTTCTTGCTCAAAATTTTGATCCGTAAGGATAATTACTTTACTCATACTTTTTATATTTAATTATTTATTAAATTTATTTACCAACCAGAACGAACTTGGTATTTGGATTAGATAGGCCAGCACGACAATAATGATTACTAAACTGTAAGCTGCGTCTTGATAAACCAATGAAATGGCCAAGCCAAGCGCCAAGGTGATGTAACGCAGATATGTACCCCAGACCAGCGCCCTGCCCTTTTCTCCACCGACAGTTTTTCCTAATTTCCAGGCTAAACCAAGACTGATCACATAGAATATGATCAGGACTAAAACGGCTTTTGGTATTATATCTGGTCGAGAAAATATTATCTTATTTTCCTTGATAGACATCAATAATACTAGCACAACCAACATGCCTAAATTACTAAAAGCAGCGAACTTACTCTTTATTCGGTTAAATTTTTCTTGGCCGACTTTCTTCAAGTAAAAATATTGTGTGAAATAAGCTAGTAATAATGGAATAACGATGATAAAGAAAATAGGCACGATAATCATTAGAGCACTTATGGAACCGCCGCTAGAGAATAGGCAATCAAGCACCCCTCCAGTTGCCTTAGAAACTGCGCAACTGCCACCGGCTTGTTGTGTTATCAGCATGGTCAACTTATTCATTGCAATCGCCAAATAAAATGGTGCCAAAACAATTGCGGCAATCAAATTCGCAAAGACGATGCCAACAGTCAGCGGCATATCAGCCTTTGATTTATAGGCCCAAGTCGTAACCATGCCACCGCCGGGTAGAATCGATAATAAAATCAAGCCGAGCCACAAACCAGGACTTTGTGACAAAAATAACCAGCCTATCAGTACAGCCAGCAAAGGAGAAATTACAAAATTAATGATTAAGGAAATAATAATAATCCTCTTGTGTTTATTTACCTCGGCCACTTTACTAAAATCTAATGGCACTAACGATGGATAAATCATCAACAAAGCAGCTGCCAAGCAAAGAAAGGGAGTGAAAGCGATGCCACCAGTGAAATAGACTAACATCAGCCCGCTACTGATCGAGACGATAATCAGCCACATTAGATTCTTTTGCACGAAAGCTAATATTTTATTTATCATATTATATTTCTATGCAACAGATTTTTGTTTAAGATATTTACTTATGCTGGCAGCGGCAATCGCTCCCTCGGATGCGGCCGTAACAATCTGCCGAAACTTATTAGAGCCATCAGTTAAATCACCAGCCGCCCAAATTCCCTCTGCCGTTGTCTGGCCATCACTTTTTATTTTAACAAAACCTTGCTCGTCCGATTCAACATCCAATTCTCCGAATAAGCCAGAATTTGGCTCTGATCCGATCTCTACAAACACACCATCTATCGACAAATCACGGGAATTACCTAATTTATCGGAAATTTTTATACTGGATACTTTCTCCTCTCCGAAAACATCATCGACTACCGTGTTATAAACAACCTCAATCTTGGGATTCTTAGCAATCGTGTCTTGCCAGATCTGTTCTGCCCTAAGTTGATCATTGCGATAAATCAAATAAACTTTCTGCGCAATCTCACCAAGATAAACCGCAGCCGTGGCCGCAGAATCATTACCGCCAACAACTGCCACAACCTTATTACGATAGAAAAAACCATCGCAGGTAGCACAATATGATATACCTTTGCCGATAAACTTCTCCTCATTGGGTAAGTTTAAATGACGATGGCTGGTTCCGGTAGCTAAAAGCAAAGTTTTTGCTTCAATTGGTTCGGTGCCGTCAATTTCCAGCACGAATCCGTTATCGAGCTTTCTGATATTCCTGACTGTTCTTTCAACAATCGGTGTATTATAGCTTTTGGCATGAGTGATCATATTTTGGGACAACTCAAAGCCGGTGATTTTTTCTATGCCCAGCCAATTGCCGATCTCATGCGTAGTTCCCGCCAATCCTCCGGTTACCGCTCCGATTACAACCGATCTAAGACCATAGCGCGCTGCATAAATTGAGGCGTTCAACCCTGCCGGGCCGGCGCCGATAATTGCGATATCATACATATTATTGATGATTAAGTGATGAATTATTCGTACTCAGGTTGCGGTTTATTTATTTTTTTAAATAACCTTCGAGTATCTTTAAATTCTTGTTGATGTTTTCTTGGTTAAGCTCATAAACCACCTTTAAACCTCGTTTTTCCGACTTTATCAATTTGGCCTGCTTTAAGACACGCAAATGATGGGAGGTTAGATTTTGAGCCATTCCCAATCTCTTCCAAAGCTCACCGACACAGCATTCTTTTTTTAGATGATTAAGTATCAACATCCGCTTAGGCTCCCCTATCGCTCTGATGAATGAAAATAATTCCTTATTCATATCAATTTAAATTATATCAATTTATATTGATATATTATCTTATTATTAAACCCTCGTCAAGAGGGCTAATAATTTAATTATGTTTGTGTTTTATTTACCTGTTCTTTTAATGACTTCTCTAAAATCTTCTGTTTCCAGGTTAGCACCTTCGGCATTTTTAACATTATATTTTACACCGATATCTTTTAATAACGATGTCAGTTCGATATCCTGCGGCAGATTCAATTCTTTGACAAACACTTCAAGCGGCACGCCGGAGTCTTCTATTACCTTTTTGAGCGAATTACTGCCTCGGATGTTTTCCACATCTACCTTGCCAGCTGAATCAATGATATTTGATGGCGCTTTGGTTTGCCAAAGTGGCGTAGCAATGATAATCAGTAAAGGAATAAAGAAAGTCAAGGCAGCAATTAATCCAAAAGCTTTTTTGCTTATGACTTTACCAAAAACCTTTGCTTTCAAACTGCTTTTTGGACAGTCGCTGACACAGTTCAGGCAACTAATACAATCAGCCGAATCAATGGTCTGAGCATCCTTGATATTCAGATTGGCTGGACAAGTTTTATCACATAAACCACAGGAGACACAGGTTGAACCGTCACGAACAATCCTGAATGGGCTAATTTTTTTTATAATAGCCATTGTTGCGCCTAGCGGGCACAAATATCTACACCACCAATTCTTAGAAAATAGAGCTGAAAGCAGAACTATTGCCAAAATAACATATGCGATCACCTTCTCCTCATATTCATTGCCAAAGTGCATCAAAGCATTGTATGGATCATAATCACGAAAAAACAGTTCACCGGTCTTGTAGGAATAATAAATTATGAACACCAGGACAAAATATTTCAAATATCGGGCATATTTATCAACAACCACCGGCAGTTCAATATCTTTTTTTAAACCGATCTTTCTGCCCAGGCCCCTGATCCACTCCTGCAGAGCGCCCAGCGGGCATAAATAGGAACAAAAAACCCGACCAAATAGAACGGTCGTAATAATTGTTATGACCATCAAAATAAAAGAACTAGTCCAGATACGATTTAAGTAATTACCAGAAACAACTTTGGTCAGAAAACTTTCAACTGCCCCAAATGGACAATAAGCATCAATTGACGCGGCTTTCTCAATACCATATTTCAAATGGCTTAATGATAGAAATGCTAAAACGGCAAACACGCTAATTTGTACTATTCTTCTAGTGGTAAATATTTGTTTCATAGAAATAGCGACAGTCTCCCTGGCAAGAGGCTGTCTATGTATTTTATTTTTTAAAGTTGCCCCTGTGATAATTTTAATAAAATAAGAGCGAATGATAACCTTCACTCTTATTACGCAAGTCATTAAAATTTTCTTTCACCTTTTTTATGCAACAATACCAACGCTAATTAAATCCACATTTTAAAGAGTTGGTCGGTAGTATTTAAGATATATGCACCTTAGTCTATTTATTGATCACAAAACAAAAACGCAGACATTTCTGCCCACGTTTTCATTTATTTGGCACGGGCGGTAGGAATCGAACCCACGCAAAGGGTTTTGGAGACCCTTGTACTACCATTATACGACGCCCGCAAATACGTAAGGACAGGTCGCGACCTGTCCCTACCATAATCTGCTTATTTGGTTTCTTTGTGCATAGTGTGCTTCTTGCAGCCGTCACAGAATTTCTTCAATTCCAATCTGGTTTTCAGTGTCTTCTTATTTTTTCTAGAAAAATAATTCACAGTCTTGCAATCAGTGCACTCAAACTTGATCATGTTGTCTTGACTCATATGTTTTTATTATAAAAATAATATCTTGCAATTTCAGATATTCGTAATTATCAGAGTCATAATCAAAAATATTCTGAACTTGTCGAAGGGTGGGCCGAGCATGATTCGAACATGCGAAGGCGAAAGCCAGCAGATTTACAGTCTGCCCCAGTTGACCGCTTTGGTATCGACCCTTATTAACAATTGACAATTAACTTTTAACAATTAACCATCGGAATGCAATTTTTTAATGAAGCCTCCTAATTGCTTTGCAACTTCTTCATATTCAGAAATCAAAACATCACAATTTTTTGATTTTGTTGATTTAACTTCTCTTAAAATGTCCAGACAAGCAACTACCTCGCTTATTGAACCCAAAGAAGTTTGAATAAACCGAGCGAAATCTTTATCAGATTTTTTTGCAGATCCCTCTGCAATATTTAAAACAACAGAAAGAGATGCTCGCTGAATTTGATCTTTAAATGAATAATTTTTTATTTCTTCGGTTAAAACCAATATCTTTTTATATAGTGTTTTTGCTGATTGATAAACCGGAAAGTTAATAAATCTAAAAGTATTCATTTGTATTGTTAACAGTGAATTGTTAATTGTCAACTGTTAAAAATGAGCCGATGTCGAGGATTGAACTCGAGACCCCTTCCTTACCATGGAAGTGCTCTACCGCTGAGCTACATCGGCATTTTAATAACAAATAACAATTAACAGTTAACAATTGACAGAAATAGTTAACTGTCAATTGTTAACTGTTAATTGTTTTATAACTCCCCTATCTGCGCTTTGAATTCTTCTAGTTTCTGATTGTCCGGATTTACCTTTTTTAGCCTATCATAGGCATCCAAAGCCGAAATCTTATCTTTTATTATTATACTGATTCGTAGCATTGTGTCAAGGTAGCGTGGATTATTTGATTCTATTTTTAGAGCCTTTTTTATATTGTTCATCCCCTCTTCAAGACTGCCACTTTCTTCGCCGATCAAAGATAAATTGTAATATGTCTCGCCAGTCTTTATCCCCTCCATCCCATCAACGTCTTCCTCCAATTTAAGTATATGCTCAAATGTCTGCTTGGCCTCTTCATAGTCTTTACGATCAAAATATAGGTGGGCCAATTGCTTAAAAGCTTCGATATTCTTGCTGTCCAAACCGATTACTTCGATTAATTTTTTTTCAGCAACAGCCAACTCATCCTGCCTGGTCAGTTCTTCAGCATTCTTCAATAACTGTTCGATTTTCTTATCCATTTCTTCAGGAGTGATATTCGGATCGGCATTATAACCTTCTTTTAGTTCATGCAATTTAGCGTACTGGTTTTTAAAAAATTCATTAGCAAAATGAAAAACAGGTCTCAACAACCTTAACATCTTTGAATTCCACTTTAAAATCGATCGCTTCAGCCGATTGCTAACGATCTGCTCTTTGAAACGCGCCTCTTTTTCCGCAGGGATGTTGTGTACATCTAAATTTGCTAAAGCTGGGAACTTTTTGGCTGCCACAATGATAATGACAAGTAAACTGATGAGGATCAGGACCAATGGGATTATGTCGTACATATATAACTAATCTTTCGGGTTATTTAATTGCTTCTATAAATTAGAGTTTTTTTGCCTTTATGTCAACCGAACGTCCGAAGCTGCCGAACAATTTCATCTTATTCAAAACGATCGCCTCCACGGCTTCAATCGAAGGGGTAAGCAGGACTCTTGGATCTGTCTCTTTTTTATTCTTCTTACAGGTATCTTTAAGCGTATCTGAGAATGCAACTTTGATATCGGTCCCGATATTTATGATGCGAACACCATTTTTGATCGCTTTGGCAATGACTTTATCAGGCACGCCGGATCCGCCATGCAAAACAAGCGGGGTTTTAATTTTTTCTGTAATTGCTTTCACTAAATCAAGATGGACATCTTCATTGGTAAAAGCGCCATGAGCAGAACCTACCGCTGCGGCGATGCTATCAACTTTGGTAGCTTTGACAAATGCGACTACTTCCGCCGGCACTGCCAAAGGCACGCCAGTGATTCTCCCGCCCACTTTGCCATGGCCACCGATCATTGACCCGACTTCACCTTGGACCCAAACACCTCGTTTGTGGGCGATGTCAACGATCTTTTTGGTCAATTCGATATTCTCATCAATGGGCATGCTTGATGCATCGATCTGTACCGAAGAAAATCCGGCATCCATACAAGCAAGGACAGATTCAAAACTGGAACCATGATCAAGGTGTAGCGCGATCTGCACATCCGGCGCCAGATTTTTTGCCACCGTTGATACCAAATGGTTAACCGGCTTCCTGCCCATGTACTTGATCGCGCCTTCTGAAACTTGGATTATGGCCGGAGATTTTGCCTTGACCGCAGCCCTTGCCACGCCCAAAATTGTTTCCAGATTGTGGACATTGAAGGCTCCAATAGCATAACCATGTTTAGCTGCATCTTTTACCAGGTCTTTGATGTGGACTAGCATAATATTAAATTATCAATTACGAATTAACAATTACGAAATTCTCCCCCTCTGTCATCTCGACAGACCCCGGGCTCATCCCGGGGGACGAGAGATCTCGGAGATTGGCAGGAATATTTAAAGCTAAAATAATCAAGCGAGACATTCGAGGATTTTTAAATACTAACTTGCAAATCCAGTTATTCCCTCACACCGAGATCCCTCACCCTAACGGGATTCGGGATGACAGAAGTGTAATAATTCTACTTAATTACTGCTTTTACTACTTTGAAAAATTCATCGGCATTCAAACTGGCTCCACCGACCAAAAGACCATCGGTATTTTCTAGGTTCACGAAACCTTTTACATTCTTACTGGTAATACTTCCGCCGTAAACAATGGAAAAATGATCACTGGCGATTTGCGGTCCGAATAAATCATTCAATGTTAATTTGATGATTTTGTGAGCATATTCAGCTTCTGCTGGTTCAATTGCCGTGCCGGATCCGATCGCCCAAATCGGTTCATAAGCGATTATTATTCTTTGATTTTGTAACAAGCTTAGCCCGCCTAATGACTGCTGCAATTGGTGGACCAGGACAAAATCACGTCGATCTGTTTTTCTTTCTTCAAAATTTTCACCGATGCAGACAATCGGCATCAGCTTGTCTGTGTTTAAAACTGCCTTTAATTTCAAATGAATCATTTCATAATTTTCTAGCATATAATTCCTTCTTTCCGAATGACCAACAATCACGTATTCACAACCTGCTTCAGTTAACATGGTTGGGCTGATTTCACCTGTATTGGCGCCGTTTTCGTTCGAACAGACATTCTGAGCTCCCAACTTGATCTTGCTACCTTTGAATATTTTTTTTACCTCTGGGATTGATAAAAAGCTGGGGCAGATAACCACTTGTCCATTTTTTAAATCTTTGAACTTGTCTTTCATTTGTTTGGCCAAATCCAAACTTTCTTTTTGCCCTAATTTCATCTTCCAATTGGCAATGACTATTTTTTCTTTCATGTATTTATTTTAAATTATTTATTATTTTGTTAAATCTATTGTTTATCATCGATAATGTTGAATTGCCTAATCTAATAATACGGATTTTGGTCCTAAATATCGATTATTTATATAATATTATACCATCAGTCACCGGATTTACCAATGATAATTATCATAAGCCCATTCAGCCAGGTTGTAGGCTTGTGTAAAACGAGATTTTTCGTCCACATCACCCAGAATCACCGAAATGATTTCATGGTTCTCGCTGTTGGTAAATTTACCGACAAAACAATAACCAGCTTTTTCATTGTAGCCGGTTTTCCCGCCCAAAACCCTGAGATCGGGCATCTCACCATGCAGGAGTGAATCAGTGGAATAAGCAACTTTTCTTCGATCATTTAAAGTTTTGAATTCATACTTCTTTGTCAAAGTCGCTTTTACGATATCTTTATTTTCAAACGCTGCCTTGGCAATTCTGGCGACTTCATTGGGCGAAGAGACGTTTTCGTCGTCCAAACCTACCGCGTCATAAAATACAGTTTTCTCAAGCCCCAAGGTCTTTGCCTTTTCATTCATTTTAATAACGAATTCTTCTTCGGTCAGTCCGGTAGAATTAACCAAGGCGATGGTTTCCGTATTGCCGGATGCCACCAAGCTCAGATAAAACAGATCTTTTACCTTGACCTTTTCGCCTGAAAAAAGATAGATCCGACCGCCTTCACGACGGTCTTCTTTTTTGATTTCGTAAATATTTTCCCAACCGGGATTATGATCAATAAAAACCAAAGCAGTTACCAATTTGGTAATACTGGCAATCGACCAAGGTTGGTCGGCATTTTTTTCAAACAGAACGGTGCCATCAACGACATCCATGACAAACCCGCCATTTGCCGAGGTTGAAAATTCCTCAGTACTCGTACTATTTTTCAAAGGGAGCTTGGGTGCGGCAACCGGCAATACAACCGCCTCTGCTGGAGGGGTGCGGCGTTGCAATAATAAATTTCTAGCGAAATCAATGTCACCAATAGTTGCATCTGCCTGATGTGCCACAACGATCTTTTTTGCCACCCCTGACCAAGATTCGATTTTGGCGTTCAGATTTTCCGATAAATCCGGCGCAACAAAATTGACAACCTTATTGTCTAAATTAAAGCTAATATTAAAGTAAATAATGGATAAGAATAGGGTTATAAACATGAATGTAAAATAGTACTAAAAATTGAATTAATAACCATTAACCATTGCTATATTGTTAAATTGTTATATTGCTGTTTCATTTTAAACAATTTAACAATATAGCAATATAACAATTTAATCTGCAGGTTAAACAGTCGCTTCCTCCGCCTTCAACATCCTGTCGATGGTATCGTCTTGATGCAGTTTTTCGTAGTCCGGTAATTGCTCGATTTCATTCAATCCGAGAAAGCGTATAAAATCAAAAGTGACGGTGTAATAAGTATCTTTTTTGTTCTTATCGACTTTGGCTTCAATCAAGCCTCTCAACAAGAGATTTCTCAAAATCAAACTACAATTAATTCCGCGAATGCGATCGATATCTATTTTGGAGATCGGCCCACGATAAGCGATGATGGTGAGTGTCTCTAAACTCGGCCGGGAAAGCTCCCCTGTTGTTTCGTCTTTGATAAACTCTTGAATCAATTTTGCATTATCCGGTGAACTGACCATCTGATAGCTGCTGCCGTTCTTGATTATTTGCAGCCCACGTTCTTCTTCTTTATATTCCTCAATCATCTGATCACCGACGGCTTTTATTTCTTTTTCAGCCACACCAATCAAATCAGCCAAACTCTTAGCCGACATCGATTTTGCGGAAATGAATAATAGGGATTCTATTTTGGATTTTATGTTCATATTAAAATTTCTTAATTTTCAATTTTCAATTTTCAAACAATTTTTCAATGCATCAATCCATTAATTAATTCATTAAAAAATTTACTAATTGTTTTAAAATTGAAAATTAGAAATTGAAAATTAAAGCTTGCTTATTTCAATCTCCCCAAACATCTCTCCTTGCACGGCGTCGATGTCTCTCATTCTGACTAATTCCAGCATGGCGAGGAAGCTGACGATCATTTCAGTCTTATTTTTTGCATCTGACAAAATACTACTGAAATTCATCTTTATGCGATTAAGTAAGTTGTTTTGTATCGATAAAATCTTGTCTTCAATATTGATCTTGTGTTCCAATGTCTGCTCGGTCAATTTCTGCTCAATCGGCTTGACTTTGCCGATTATTTCAGCAAAAACATTAGCCAAGACGTTTGCCTTCAAGTCCTTTGGCGGAGAAAAATTATTTTCTTTGACAATAACGATTTTTCGATTGAATGGGCGAGCAAACATAAAATGTTTAGTGCCGATCATTGCCTGTATTTTTTGGGAAGCAGCCAAAAATTCTTGATACATTTTTAACTGATGCTCAAATTCCTCGATTTCTTCCGCTTCTTCCGGATAAAGATAAGGCAATAAGGCTTTGGATTTGATCAAAAGCAGACGAGCCGCAACTACCAAAAAATCAGCCGTTTCTTCAGGGTCAATCGAAGCCAAATTATTTATATATTCAATAAATTGATCTGCAACCTTGGAAAGACTGACTTCAGTCACATCCAATTTCTCTTGCTCAATCAATTTAAGCAAAAGCGAAAGCGGCCCTTCAAATTTTTCTAACTTTACTTTTATCATTAAAACTCGACTTGTCATCAACTCCTTAATATTGTCATTTCGAATCCCCTTTATGGGGTGAGAAATCTCGGGGAAACAAAATTACTTCTATTAACCAGCTAATTATTTTAAAATTTATTAATGCTTTTTTCTTACACTTCCCTCACTCCTCTCCTCATCTGCTGATTCGTCGAGATGACAGAGGGTTTTATTTTTTCTTTTTCACAACCTTTTTAGCTGGTTTGACTGGTTTCTTTACAACTTTTTTTACTGGCTTCACTACTTTTATCTTTTTCTTCACTCCAAAATTCGCCAGCAATGCTTTTTCTGCATTGATAAAATCTTTTACTGCCAGTTCGATTGAATGATTGTAGCTGCCAGAGGAAAAGACGGCTGATTTTACTTTGGCTAGATTTTTTTCGATCACTACCGGCAAGTTATGAAAACCGCCGAAAGCACTCATTGCTCCGGCCTTCAATTTCAAAACTTCTTGCATTACTTTTTCGGTCGGAATTTTTAAAACTTTGATTTCCTTCTTGTTCTGTTTACCGATAGCAGTACCTAATTTTTTAAAATCCAGATTATGGTCAGCGGGCAACAGAACAATATAATAATCTTTATCTGCTTTAACTAACAACGACTTGGCGATTTCGCCTAACTTTTTCCTCATTGTCATCGCTGCATCCAGCGCAGTATAGACAGTGCGATGTTCTAATATCTGATGCTTAACCCCCAGCTGTTCTAAATATTTAACCAACTTTTCCGGTAATTTCGGCTTTGGAGAAGATTTTTTTACCTTAGGTTTAGATACTTTTTTTATAGCAGGCTTTTTTGTTGTTTTGGCTAATTTTTGAGCCATATAATTATTGATTAATTTTCGTAATTCGTAATTGTTAATTGATAATTGTATCATTATTATACATTATATTAAGTTTTGAGGCAAAATCTATTATTTTAAAATAAAAAAATCCCCCTCAAAGATTAAGGGGGATGCGGCAGTTGA
>Ga0209319_1002538_pt1 | contig 11250 bp, 8 predicted proteins | sample RifGroE2_FD_184000 | JGI IMG/M metagenome (GOLD analysis project Ga0209319, IMG submission 184000) | Groundwater microbial communities from Rifle, Colorado - Groundwater E2 (SPAdes) (version 2) | ecosystem: Environmental > Aquatic > Deep subsurface > Groundwater | place: Rifle, Colorado, United...
GTCAAAAGGTAGAGGCTACAATTAGTGGAGTGAATGTTTCTAAACTTATGATAATAAGTAGTGAGTAATTTTTAAACAGAATTTTTTAAACTTATGAGGTGAATGCGTTGAATAAAAAATTAAAATATATAGGAATTATTATTAGTATATTAGTATTAATAATAATAATAGTACTTAACCTGAATAACGGTATTAAGACGTTAGAACTTAAAAATGTTATTAAACGTTCAGATATAGAGACAATAGGCACAAAATATTTTTGTTTGGGTGCGAATATCTTTACATGCACAAATGAAGATATAAGGTTAACTAATATAGATAGTAATAAGATTTTGTGGAGTGAAAAGATAAATCTTATAAATATAATATATAAAAAGGTAGATAACAAATTTGCCGTTGCTTCAAAGTATGGGTATCAGATATATGTGTTCAATGAAAAGGGCAAGCAAATAGTTTTCAATATAGGCAAGCCAATAGTTGATTTTACTATGAATAAAAAAGGATATATAGCTGCTATACAGGAAGATGAAAATAGAAATATAATAACAGTTTATAGTGATAAAGGAAAAAAAATTATTGAGCGAATTACGTATTCAGATAAATCTGGTAGAACTATGAGTTGTTCTTTGTCTGATGATAATAATTATTTAGCTATTGCTTATCTAAGGGCTGATGGTAGTGGTATAAACTCAGAGTTAGAATTTTTAAATATAAAATCTGAAGAACTTATAGATAATGTTTATGCAACTCAAAAATATAAAGATAGAATAATATATAATATAGCGTATCACAGTGGAAATGATTTATTTGCTTTATCAGATAAAGAAATATTTAATATTAATATTTTAAAAAATATAGTAAAGCAAGAAGTCTTAGAAAATAATCTAGATAATGTTTTCTTAGATGAGTCAGCAAATAAATTTATTGCACTTAAAGCAAATAAACAATCTAATAAACAAAGAAATTTAGTAATTTATGATACTAAAACATTAAAGGTTAATAGTATAGAATTAAAAGAAGATGTAACTTATTTAAAATACGATAAAGGTAATATAATGGTTAACCAAAAAAATATGCTATACTGTTTTAATTTAAGTGGGAATAACATTTGGAAAATAAAAATGCCACAAAATTTCAGCGATATATTAACAGTAAATAAAAGTAAAATAGTAGTAATATCAGGTAATAAGAATAGTGTATACGAGATTAGATAACAAAGTACAAATGATTTTGCTAAGCTTTGTACTTTGAAAAGAAGGGGGAATGTAGTAATGGAATTTAGTCTAAATTGGGCGGATTTGGCTGTGGTTTTAATAATACTTATTAGTTGTATTCTTGAGTATAGAAAGGGATTTATAAAGTCGGTATTTAAAACATTTTCTTTTGTTATCTCAATATTTGTAAGTTGGACAATTCATCCCTATGTGACAGCGATACTTAAAAATTCGTTTGTAAATACATGGGTAGAGAACGGTATAAGGGGACATATATTTAAAGAGACTATAGACGGAGAATTGATAAATAAAACGCAACAAGCAGAAGTGATAGATAAACTTAATATACCTGATTTTTTTAAAGATATGTTAAAGAGTAATGATTCTATCGTTAATAATAATTTTTTAAATTTTTCAGAGTTTAAGGAAAGTATAATAAATTTTATAACGAATATTTGTATAGGAGTTATTGCGATATTAGTAGTTATAATAGTTACTATGATAATTTTAAAAATAGCTTCTAACTCGTTAGATTTAATATCTAAACTACCGGTTTTAAATGAAGTGAATAAATCTTTTGGACTTTTACTAGGGTTTATATTAGGAGTTATAGAGGTGTGGATAGGATATATGGTTATAACATTTATACTTATTACAAATTCAAATGTGCAGAGTGTATTTACTGAGATAGAGGGTTCAACAGTAGCAAAGTTTTTATACGAAAATAATTTATTAAATTACATAATTGCAGGAATTTTTGGAAAATGAAATAATTGGGCATTGTGAATTTAATACAGGGGGGATAAAAAGTGGGGATAAATTATATTATATGTGATGATCAACAATCGGCCATTAATATTGTAACAGGAAATCTAAATAAGATAATAAGTAGTAACAATCTGCCTGGAAAAATAGTACTTGCAACTAAAAATGCAAATGAGGTTATAAAATATGCAAAGGATTATGAGTCAGACACCTATGATATCAATGTGTATTTACTAGATGTTGATTTGAATGCAAATAGAAATGGACTTGAATTAGCTAAACAGGTGAGAAAGATGGATCCTCTTGCCTATATAATATTTGTTACTGCTCATCTAGAATATGGAATGCTAGTATTTAAATATAAACTACGAGCATATGAATACCTTTTAAAACCTGTTGATTACTCAGATTTTAGACGGTGCATTATTACTCTCAACGAAGATTATCTGAAACTATTAAATTCTATCGAAAACAATAAGCAATCTTTTTTAAATGTTATATCTGGGTATAGAGAGTATAAAGTGAATACTAATGATATATTATATATAGAGGCTAAGGGGCCAAAAGCAATAATACATACTATTAATAATAACTTAGAGACATATATGGGTTTAGGAACTATAGAGGAACTTTTAAATAGTACAAAAGTAAACTTTTATAGAATACATAAGACATTCATAGTAAATATCTTACATATAGAACAGGTTAACTTTTCTCAACAATATGTGAAGATGATAAACGGTGATATATGTATTATATCAAGAAATAGAAAGAATGAGTTTAAGCAAGTATTAAATAATGTAAATTTGAAAGTGAGTTATAATGGATGAAGGTAATTACCACAAATAAAAAAATTCAAGTATAAACTTGAATTTTTTGTTTATTTAATATAAAATATGTGGTATAATGAAATAAATAACAAAATACAAATAACAACACAAGAATATTTTGAACTTTGAATCCAGGGGGATGGGGTTATGAATAGAAAACTAGTTGTGATGGTACTAATAATACTAAATCTAAGTGCAAACACTTCTTTTGCAGTAGTTGGGGATTTTGATGAGACTATATTGCAGGATCCTGTGAAGAATGCTTATTTGGGAACTACAGATGCAGAGGCTGTTATAGGTAATATTGATTTTATTGATGTGCCTGCGTCGAATTGGGCTAAGGAGGCTGTAACTAGGTCTGGAGCACTTGATATAGTAAAAGGGTATGAAAGACGGTATAGACCGAATGATCAGGTAACTAATGAAGAGGTAATGGCTTTTATAATAAGGGCTATTGGACAAGAAGGTGCGGCGCAAATAGAGGGGGAAAAAATAAACCTTACACTACCTGCTTTACTTACTGATCCTGCTGAGATATGGTCTTATGGATATATGAAAATAGCCCAAAGCTTTGGGATTATAACTGCGGCACAATATAGCGATGTGCTACAGACAGACCCTACAATGCTTATTCCAGGGGAAAGTTTTTATAGAAAGAACAAAGCTACTAGAGAACAAGTCGCAGAATGGATAGTAAAAGCTATAAAAGCAGTAGATCCTACAGTGTTACAAGAAACAAGAGGGCAACAATATATATATAATTATATTGATTGGAAGCAAATAGATGAAATAAAAGTTCCTTATGTGGAGTCAGTACTTACAAATAATATAATGCAGGGTGATGCTCAAAAAATGTTTAAGCCAAAGGCTTATTTAACACGAGCAGAGCTTGCACAAATAATGAAGAATATCGATAATATATATTTTAATGCAATGAAAATGAAAAGGGATAATGGGTACATAGGTGAGATTGTTGATGAAACTGGGTCAAAAAATGGAGAGACTGTATTTAAACGTACTGTGTACGTTAGAAATTCTAATGGAGATGTGGATACTATTATTGCAGAAAAATTAAATAATATTATAGGGCAAAGTATTAATCAAGATGTTGTAGTATTTAAAGATGGAAAGGTTTCAGGTGTTGCAGAATTAAAAAAGCAAGATAAAATAGAATACATTACAAATTCTAAGGGTGTAGCTGTATATATATTGGCAACTAAGATAGATGTTGAAACGGTTGCAGCAAGATTTAAAGATATAGATTTTAATGTAGGAGAGTTGAGCGTTTATAAAGAAGATGATAGTATACAAACTTATAAATTAAGAAATGGAATTATAAATAAGGTAGTACAAACAATAATAATAGATGGAGAGGAAACAAGTATAACAAAAATGCCTTTTTCGACAAATATGAGGGTCACATTAAAGAATAATATAGTAGATAAAATAGAAATGCAAGGTGAGGTAAAACAACTTGAAAGGATAAAAGGGATTGTAAAATCTATAGATAAAATAACCAAGCAGATTATGGTTATAGATCAAAATAATTTACAAATAAATAAGTATTGGGTAGATGGCGTAACAGTTGAGAAAAATAATGCTTATAATCTAACGGATGAAGTTGGCTATATAGATCAAATGTTCAGTAATTATGATTATGATGAGAGAGATTCGACTGTAGATAAAATAGAGGTAGGTGATGTTGTTGAGCTTCTACTAAATGAGAAAGGATATGTTGATAAAATAAGTGTAGATACAAACTATGTTGTTAGATATGCAAATGTAAAGCAGTTAAATCTTGACGATCCAAATGAAACAGGGATTTTAGTACAATACGAGGATTTTTCAAATGATTTAATAACTATAGGTCAGGATACATATATAAGTAAAAATGGAAGAAAAATAGATGCTTTTAATATTATGCCAGGAGACTGGATAGAAATGTTAGTGAAAAGGTCGATATTTAAGCCAGGGCAAGTAATAGAAACGGTAAAAGAAATAGTTGTAAATGGGAAAGAGGAGTATATAACAGATATTTATAGAGGTCAACTATCTCACGTAGATAGAATGCAAAATAAAATGATGATTTCTAATGTAGAGACATTTTATAAAAATGGATTTAAGGATTATCAAAATATTTTTGAATTAAAAATAGGAGATAATGTTAGTTGGTATAATGATGGAAAACAAGTTTCTCTTGATTATGTTGATAAATTTTTAAAAAATGATGATACAGAAGTATATATAGCAGTAAAAAAACGTTTCAATGAGGAGCAAGCAGAAAAAGTAACATTTAGGACAGAAAAGGAAAAGGTGTTAAATACTGATAATATAAATTATGTAAGTGGAGAGGGTAACTTTAAGATTACATATTTGCCTGACAATATTACTACAGACTTAGGGACTATAGTTAGGAGACATGGTCGTCTAGTGGATTCTCAAAATATAAGCATGCTTGATTATGCAAAGGTTGTTTTAAATGGAGAAAATAAAGCTGCCATAGTTGATATTGGAGACGAAATAGATAATAGTAGAATTCAAGTTTTTAGGGGTAGGGTAGAAAATATAGAAACAAACAAAAATTTTACAGTCTCATCATCTGCTATTTTACAAGATGTGATATGGACATATGTACCGATTGAAAGACAGTTTGATATTGATTATAAAACAAAGATTTATATAGAAAGCGGTTTAGTAAAACATGACACGTTTATTGACTATACTGATGCATCTAAGTTAGATGCTGTTTATACAATAGTAGTCAAAGGGGGACAAGTTGAGTACTTATCGGATGCACCATACTGCACAGAAGCAGCAACGGGAGAAATATACGATATTCAAAATGGTATAATATTCTTAAAAGATGTAAAACAGTATGATTCTACAACATCGGTGTTTGAAGATATAAGTAGAAAGGACAAAACTCTTAAGGTACAAGTTTTAAACAATGGGGTCATAGTTAAGAATGGGGAAATAATAAAAACAGAACAATTAAAAATAGGAGATACATTACAAGTAATGACAAACAGAAAACCAAGTGAAGTGAAGGCTGAAAATAATATAGTGAAAGGGTATATTACGTTTGTTACAAAATGATGGCTACGGTTATTGTAGGTATCTTGATATTAAAATACCTAAATTTCTACATAAATTTGCTTTTTTGTATTGCTAAATTTTGTAGAAAATGATAAAATGTTAGTAGAGGTGAAATTATGGATGCAGAAAAGCAGCAATTGAGAGAACAATTAGAAAAGGCGAATTCAGAAATAGAGAAGTATAAGAAGATAGTTGCGGAGTACAGAGTTGAAATAAGTAAGGTAATGAGTGAGTATGGGAGTATAAAGAAAGAAACAGAAGAAACAAGTAGAACAGTATGTGAAATAAAAGAGGAAATGGAAGACATAGAAAATATGTATAATTTGATAAAGACTGAATATATAGCACTCGAATCTGAATTTGTAAAAATTATAGAGATGTCGCAGGTAGATACGGATGCATGTATTAAAATCTTAAGGGATTATGCAAAGATTATGCCTGTACAGGTATCTAAAAAAGAAGAAAAGAATTTTAATAAACATATGAATTTAAGAGTTATAAAAGGTGGCAAAATTGATTAGCTAAGGTTGGGTGAGTTAAAGTGAATAATGATATATTAAAAAAGATACCACCATATGATGTTGATGCTGAGAGATCAGTGCTAGGCTCTATGCTTATGGATCATGATGCTATAGTGGGTGCTATGGAGATACTTAGAGGTGAAGAGTTTTATAGGAATAACCATAAAGTAATATTTGAAGCTATAGTAGAACTATTTAATAAAGAAGAAGCGGTAGATATAATAACTGTAAAGAATAGAATTGAAGCAAAGGGGTATGTAGATCAGACATCAGATTTAACCTATTTATCGGAGTTACTAGCATCAGTAGTAACATCTATTCATGTGAAAAATCATGCTAAAATAGTTAGAGATAAAGCTATACTTAGGAGACTTATATCTTCTAGCCAAAAAATAATGGGTTTAAGCTACGAAGGAAAAAGCGAAATAGATGATATACTAAATGTTGCAGAAACTGAGATTTTTAATATAGCACAAAATCGTTCTACTGAAGAATATGTGAAGCTAAAAGATATTTTAGTAGAAGCATTTGAAAAGATAGAGGATATATATCATAATAAAGGCAAACTTACAGGAACACCAACAGGATTTATAGATATAGACCATAGAACAGCAGGGCTCCAGCCTTCAGATTTTATCCTTATTGCTGCTAGACCTGCAATGGGGAAAACTACACTTGCATTAAATATAGCTCAGAATGCAGCTATTAAATATAAAGTTCCGATAGCTATATTTAGCTTAGAAATGTCGAAAGAGCAGCTTATAAGTAGGCTTATTGCCTCAGAAGCAATGATTGATTTACAGAAACTTAGAACTGGCACCCTAGAACAAGAGGATTGGATAAAAATAGCGAGATCAATGGCCCCTTTATCAGAGGCACCTATATATATAGACGATACACCAGGAATTTCTATATCAGAGCTAAGGGCAAAATGTAGACGACTAAAGCTAGAAAAGAACATAGGGCTCGTAGTTATAGATTATCTCCAGCTTATGTCAGGTAGTGGTAAATTAGAATCAAGACAACAAGAAATATCAACAATATCACGTTCACTAAAGTCTATAGCAAGAGAAATAAACGCACCAATTGTAGCACTATCTCAGCTAAGCAGAGCTTGTGAAGCCAGAACAGACCATAGACCGATGCTATCCGACCTAAGAGAGTCAGGAGCAATAGAACAAGATGCCGATGTTGTAATGTTTATATACAGAGATGAATACTATAATCCAGATAGCGAGAAAAAGGGGCAGGCGGAAATAATAATTGCAAAGCAAAGGAATGGACCAACTGGGCAGGCGGATTTGATGTGGTTCGGAAATTATTGCAAGTTTGCAAATATGCAGAAATAAAAAAGTTGAGTGTGCATACTTGATTTTTTTTGTTTTTGTGGTATTATTAGTAGTAATAGTAAAAAATAAAGAATATTATAGAAAAAAGGGGTGAATACCATGATAGACTTTGCTAAGGAAGTAGAGAAATATAAGCCACTCTTAAAGGCTGGGGAAGTAGAAGGTGCTATAAGCGATGACGAAACACATGATATAATAGACGTATTTGAGAAAATTGTAAAGCACATAAATAGTGTAAAGAAAGAAGAGCAAAACTGATTTTGGAGGTGAGTATATTGAACTGTAACGCTTGTGAATATGAATTGGGAAATAAAAAAATATGTCCTAACTGTGGATATGATGTAGAAATTTATGAAAAAGCTAAGAAAATATCAGCCACTTTTTATAATAAAGGCTTAAATCTTTTAAAGAACGGCTGTATATCACAGGGAGTAAAGCTTTTAGAAAAGTCGGTGGATTTTGATAAAACAAATATAGTAGCTAGAAATTTACTAGGTCTTGGATATATGTATATAGGAAAGGCAGGAGATGCTCTAAAACAATGGATGATATCTATAGAATTTCAAAAAGATAATAATCTAGCGAGTGAGTATATAGAAGAGCTAAGGAAAAATAAATCTGCGATGTCTAAATATGATGAGTCTATAGCTATATATAATGAGGCACTAGCGTACATCAAAGAAAGAAACGAAGATGTATCGATAATAAAGCTTAAAAAGGCTTTGAACTTAAATGAAAATTTTATTGAAGCATATAAATTATTGGTATTGTGTTATATTATTCAAAAGAATTATGAAAAGGCTATGCATTTCTTAGATAAGGCTATGAAGCTAGACTACAACAATGCCGAGCTTATAAACTACTACAAAATACTTAACCCAGATAGCACTATAACTAAACAAAATGCTATAAATGAAAAACAAAAAATCCAAAAGATATATATGAAGCCAAGACCAAACCAAGCTGTAAACAAAAAGAAGCTAGTAACTAGCATGTCGATATTGTTTGGTGTAATATTTTTAGCTGGATTGCTTGCATCTATGCTATTTGGGGCGATATCATCAAACGATTTAAATAGAGTTAAAGAAGAAAATAAAGAATACATAGCTAAACTAACAGAATACGAAACAAAAATAAATCAGTTAAATAAAGATTTAAAAACTGCAACAGAAAGATTAGGTGCATTAAAGGACGAGCAAAGCAGCACTGATCAGGTCAAATTTTTAAATCAAGCAAATGAGTTATTTGCTAACGGAAGTATTGAGCAGGCAGCTATTAAAATCAAGCAAATAACTAAAAGTGATTTAGATGAAAATCAAAAATTAAAGTATGATAATATATACAAAAATACGATTCCCGTTATTTCCCAAAAATACTATACTAAAGCAAGGGAATCTTTAGATGCTGAAAAAGTAAGTGATGCAATAATAAACTTTGAAAAATCTTTGTATTATAGTACTCAAGAAGTATTTAGTGATGATGCATTGTATTATTCAGGGTTAGCATACGAAAAAAAAGGTGATAAGAAAAAAGCATTAGAAAATATGAAGGTTATAATAAAAGACTATAAAGATAGTGACAAGCTTGAAAAAGCTACTGCGAAAAAGGCTGAGTTAGAAAAATAGGTGGATTTATGAAAAGAACGATTGTTTACTGCTTAATGTTTTATTTACTAGGGAATTTGTTTTATCAAAATGTAGTGATATCATCCATATTTGTGGCTATATGGGTGATGTTTTTGTATCAAAAAAATAAAAATAGAATAGTATTTTTATTTTTAATACTTTTTGTGTTTGGATTAGGACAACGGTATATTGCAGAAAACTATAAAATAGGTATTATAGAAGATACTATAAATAAAAACTATACAATAAGTGGAAATGCGTATATAAAAGAGGTAGATAAAGAGTACGATGAATATACCCGAGTAACATTAAAGCTAAATAATGTAAGACTAGGCACAAAAAAGTACAAATTAGCTGACGACATACAGGCATACATAAAGTATGATGGCATGATTAATGTAGGAGATAACATAGAAATACGAGGGAAATTTCATAGGATTAATGAAGCAAAAAATATTGGGCAGTTTGATGAAAAATCGTACATGGAGACTAGGAAAATTTATTATAAATTTTATGGAGATGTAATATCGTATAAAATAAACAGCTTGAACGTTGATAAGTTTTTAAATAATGTAAAACAAAAAACAATGGATACCACAAAAAAAATATTACCACCTAAAGAGGCTGGGTTTGTAAATAGCATGATGCTAGGGGATAAAAATAGCATAGATGGAGATCTAAAAAAACTTTATAGTGATATAGGTCTATCACATATTATTGCAATATCGGGTACTCATATATTGGTCTTATGTTTTATTTTATATCAAACATTGGCATTTTTCAGAGTAAATAGAAAAACAAACGCTATACTATCGATGATATTTCTTATATTCTATGCAATGCTCACAGGGGGTGCAGCATCTGCTGTAAGGGCGGTAATAATGGGATGTGTAGTGCTTTTTGCGGATATAATAGGAAGGGATAAGGATAACTATTCCAATCTATCATTTGCGGCGCTAGTGCTCATTATATATAATCCGTGTGTGGTAAATGATATAGGCTTCTTGCTATCATTTGCTGCAGTACTAGGCATACTTACCACAGTTCCACTACTAGATAAGCTCTACGCGTGCCCGAAGATTATCAAAGAAGCACTGAGCTCATCTGTAGCAGCACTTTTGTGGACTACACCGATAGTCGCATACTATTTCTACGAAATACCTACATATAGCTTGATAGCCAATATATTAGTAGTGCCGCTTGCAAGTTTGCTACTTATAATTAGTATAATAGGTATAATTGTAGGCTTTGTCTGGGTAGGACTTGCAAAAATAATAATGCTTGCAGTATACTACATATTAGCCTACAATGAAAAAGTGGCTACATGCCTTGTAAATTTAGACCACTCAAAAATTATTACTGGGAAGCCAAGTATAATTTTGATTATGATTTATTATGTATTTCTTATTCTAACTGTTTGGTACTTTAACCAAACATCGGAGGCGAGAGGAAAATATAAAAAGTATGCAGTAGATGCAATATTTGTCATGGCTATAGCGACCATGGTTATACTTATACTCCCTAAAAGCTTCAACATATACGTGTTAGATGTAGGGCAGGGGGATAGTATTTTTATAAATACGCCCCAAAATAAACATGTGCTTATCGATGGTGGTGGAAATCTTAATATCCCTGATGAACAAAGTAATACTGGAAAAAATATAGTATATAAATATATGGAATGTGAAGGTATACAAAAAATAGATACAGTATTTGTTACCCACCCTGATTTTGACCATATAAAGGGTGTAATAGAGATAATGGACTTAGCGAAAGTTGATAGGCTGATATTAACAATAGGAAAAGCAAACGAAACGGAGCTTCAAAAGGAGCTCATCAAAAAAGCGAAT
>Ga0209319_1002540_pt1 | contig 11240 bp, 17 predicted proteins | sample RifGroE2_FD_184000 | JGI IMG/M metagenome (GOLD analysis project Ga0209319, IMG submission 184000) | Groundwater microbial communities from Rifle, Colorado - Groundwater E2 (SPAdes) (version 2) | ecosystem: Environmental > Aquatic > Deep subsurface > Groundwater | place: Rifle, Colorado, United...
AACTATAAAAGTAATAGATGGTGATACATTAAATCTTAATATTGATTTAGGTTTCTTTATAAAAACTGAGACTAAAGTCCGTTTAATCGGTATTGATACAAAACCAATAGATACAGAAGAAGGCAAAAAGGCTTATGAATTTGTTCAAAATGAATTAACTGATTCTAATTTACTTATTGAGGTTCACAAGAAAGAAAAATACGGGCGATATTTAGTATATGTTTATTATCACAAGGAAAAATCAGAGTTTGAAGACATTATACGCCATGGCAAACTACTAAACGAAGAACTTATTACACGCGGATTGGCTAACAAGTATATTGATTAGATGCGTTATCTGTGTGCCTTGCAAGTCTTTTTCGGCTCAATGCCTTTCGGTTTTATCCACGCCTTACTGCCGAAAAAACTTCCAAGGTCTATCTTGAGGATTTACTGAGGCATCCAATCTATCAAGTATTCTTGCAATTTTATTGCAATGCTCCGGTATTATCCCCTTTTTATTCCCGGTATTATAAAAAAGTTCTAATCCCTTGTGTTTAAAAGAGAGTCATAATTTTATTGTTAGTATCCATTATTACACTCCATTTTTAAGTTAGTGGCGATATAATTCGCCACTAATAAATTTTCAAAATTACTTATGAGATTGTTTACTTTGCTTGAGAAGTTTTTTTGACTTCTTTTTCATTTTTTTTCTTATCTTCTGCAGAAATATTACATCCACAGCAACAAGATTTTGTATTATTGTCCATATGTTCCACCTCCTTTTAATAAATTTTGTATTTAAGTATTTAAGGTATAACTTAAATACAATTTAAAAAAAATTAATCCTTTGAAGACTCTATTTCATTAATTTTTTTTCTAATATTTTTAAGTTCACATTTTAACTCTTTTTCATATTTTTTAAGAACATCTAAATCATTATATTCAACCGATTTTTTACATCCACATGAACAAACATCACTAACTAGTATTTTACAATTTTCTAAAGCATCTTTATTAAGGATATAAGGTATATGATAGCCCTTTCTTTCACTAGTAACTAAACCAACTTGTTTTAATATTTTCAAGTGTTGAGAAACAGCTGCAACAGTTATATTTAGTATTTCTGCTATATTTTTAGCCCCTAAAGAACCTTTTGTTTTTAATAAATTAATTATTTTTACTCTTGTATTTACGGATAGGACTTTAAATATATCATAAGATTCAGTCTGCATTTTTTTCCTTTTATTATGCTTAAGTATTTAAGCAATTGCTTAAGTATACTAAAAGAATATAAATTTGTCAATATTAATTTAAAAATTAATTAAAATTTATGGCTCCCTTTTAATTTACGGGAAAAGTTTACAAATCTTCTTCATAAAAGTTATCAAAGAGAACTCTATTTGTTTTGGCTCATATTTTTTAGATGGTTTCCCGTAAATAAACTGAGAGCCATAAATTTTAATTAAATAGGTTAAAATAATCTTACCAAAGAAATAGCACATATTTTATATGAAATTTTGGATAAGATTATTTTGGACTATCTTTAACCCATTATGCATAATTTTTTTTTCAATTTTTTAAATTCCTGTACACTGCCGAAAAAACTTCCAAGGTCTATTTAAATATATTCTCACAAATATAATCAACCATATTTGATTCTAAAATATTCTTAAAAAAAGGTGATTTCTTTTTTTCTTCATCCATTGCATCTATACATATTTTTTTTAATATTTCTTTATCTTCATTATTCAAACTGTCTATATATTGATTAGCTTTTATTCTATTTTCTTTCTGTTGTTTTTGTTTTTCTATGTTATTATCTTTATCAATGGCTTCTTTTTTTTGTAAATTCTCTTTATTCTCTACTACTTTTTTCTTAGCTTGCTCTGCGTCTCTTATCTCTATTCCGTAATCATTTTCTAAAGATTGTTTCAAATATATTAAATAACTTTTCTTTATTTTATTATATTCATTTGTATATAATATATTACTTCTTACATAATCAAAGTCTTTTTCTTTAAAGTAATGTAATATTATTTTCTTTGTTAATTCTTTTTCTCTCTCTATTTCAGGTAATAATTCTAATAGTTTTTTATACTCATCAGATTGAATAATTGGCTCTATAATTTTGTCTTTTTCTATACTTTTTAATACTTCGTCTCCTATTATTAGATTTTCTATTACATTATTGCTTTCTTTTGATTGTTTTTCATATAAATCTATTACTTCATCTGATAAGATATATATAAAGTTTATCCCCATAACTTTTTTTCTGCCTTCACTTTTCCTCTTTTGCTCATACACAGGTTCATATTTAATCAACTTAAATAGTTGATGTTGATTGAATTGTTCGATTGCAGGGGAAAGAATAAATTGTCTAATGTGAGAATACATAGTGTATTTATAATTAAGAATTTCCTGTAAATTATTAAGATAAAAAATATAATTTTGCTCATTTTTATTCGTTTTATTCGCTTTTAGGATGATATTTTCGTATAATTTAACATAATACTCACTTGTAAGAACAGAAATATATTTAAATCCAAGTTTAAGATATTTTTCAAACTTATTTTTCAGCAAAGGTAAGATTTCTTTGTCGATTTCTATTTCAATTGTTTTTTTGTCCATATTCACATCGAATTTTTTGAATAATTCTACAACACATACTCTATTTTTTTCTTTTATTGTTATTTTAGTGCTTAATTCATCTGCTACTCTATCTATTCTGTCTTTAAAATATTCTATATCATAAATATTGGTTAATTCTTTTATTTCTTGCAAATCCAAAGAATAATATACATTTGTTTGCTCTTCTCTTATCGGTTGTATAAAACTTGCATTTATTTTGTACAATATTCCGGCAAGGAATTTTTGAGCGATTATTTTATATTCATTTTTTGATTCAATTATGCATTTGTCTTTAACATAATATTTTTGGATTTCTTTTTTCATTTTTTGAGCATAATATTTTTTTTAAAAAAAAGCAATAAAAAAACAGAGTTTTTTTTTATCTCTGTCTTTTCTTCTACTATCTCTGTCTTTTCTTCTACTATCTCTGTCTTTTCTTCTACTATCTCTGTCTTTTCTTCTACTATCTCTGTCTTTTCTTCAGTTTCAAAAACCAGTTTAATTTTAAATTCATCAATCATTTACACTGGTTGTAGTTTTTGTAGTTTACGCAGTACTTCTTAATAGTACTTTATATAAATACAACTACAACTACAGTAAGTTTTTTTTTTCTAAAAAAAACAGGTCGTTCGTCGTTTTTTTAAGAAAATTTTCAGCCTGTCAGCAAGGGAAAAAAAACAGCAAGAATTTTTTCTTTCGTAATTTCATTGTTATTTTTAAAAGATTTCAAGATTGCTTAAAAGTGATCAGGAATCCAGTATTTTTTTGTATTAAGTCGTAATGCAAAAAACGGCTCTACAATCGATTTTTTTCATTAATATACACCAAAACGCACAATGGGGCTATCGTTGAAATTTACCCCTTTGGCGTGCGTTTGAGAGCCTTTTAAAATCAAACAAGGATTAGAGATTTTCTATCTGATAAAGTATCTCTAAAATTTTCTCTTTTTCCCTTTGCGAAGTTTTCCCGGCTTTTAGTGCCCTTATTCCAAAATCTATTTTGTCAGTATAAGCAAGTAATTCTTTTAAATCCTTACCCATCAAACCATTAAATAGATTTTCCTTTTCATTTTTTCTTTTGATCCTTGTTCTCTTCGCCTTTTCTGTCCATTTTTTCCTTTGCTCCGGCGTCGCGTTTTTAACCGTTACAGCACCTATTGCCACTTTTGTCTCTTTTGCCATATTAAAACTCCTTATCTAATTATTTATCTATTTTTATGATTTGTCAATGTATCATATTATTTATATTACTATTATCAATAAAATTTCTAAGTTCTCTTAATGATATAAGATTATCATATTCTAATTTATATAGTCCATTATATAATATTTTATCACCGGTTAATAATTTAGCATTAAGAAATAAAGATAATGCTACAAAAGGTGTATCTGTCTCATCTATGTTACGACATAATTCATATGCATATTTTAATATATTTTTAGGTATAATATAAGGATTAACAAACTTTATTCTGTCTATTACATATTGTAGTTGTTCTAATATTTCATTCTCTCCAAGTTTAGAGGTTTTTATTATTTTTTCTTTAAGATTAAATATTTCAATCGCCATATAATTAGGACTATAAAAAACAAACTTATCAGATAACAAAACAATTTTACTTGAATTATCTTTACTTAACAGTGATGAAAAGACTATATTAGTGTCAACTATTATTTTCATCTAATAACCTTATTTTATTTTCTTTCCACCATTTTGTCTTTACTTCTTTTGATAATTCCTCTATATCTTCTTCGGTTGCTTTACTTTTATTACTAATTTCCATCATCCTAAGCAAGTCTATTATATTTTTATTGTAATTTCCTATCTTAAATTTTACTATAACAGTATCGTCTATCATTGTTGTTTCCATATTTTTTTCCTCCTCCATAAATTATACTCATATTTTAAATAAAGTCAATAAAAAGATGACACGCCTCAGTAGAGGCTTTGGGGGGAAGAAGAGGGGGGGGTGGGGAGATAAAGCCAAAGAGGATTTATCTCCCCACCCCCCCCAAATGCAAAGAGAATGCGTTGCTTTCAGCAACTCACAGATCCTGATCCCCGAAGTCGCAAATTAAACTTCAATTTTGTCTTGACAACTTTGTCGATTTGTGGTTCCCTCTTAGGGGTTGATTTTCAACCTTAAATAAGGATTATGCCATGTTCAAAAATAAAAAATTTGATTTAAGGATTTCTGAAGAACTTCTAAATCAATGCAAAGCATCAACAGATAATATCTCTCTCTTCATTCGAGAAGCCATTAGAGACAAACTTGAAAGTGGTCTTCTCATAGACCAGTCACTATCACTTGTAGAAATCAGGTGTAGAACACCGTATACTTACTTTGCAGAACTCATAAAAGTAATAGATGGTGATACAATAAATCTTAATGTTGATTTAGGTTTCTTTATAAAAACTGAGACTAAAGTCCGTTTAATCGGTATTGACACAAAACCAATAGACACAGAAGAAGGCAAAAAGGCTTATAAATTTGTGCAAAATGAATTAACTTATTCTAATATACTTATTGAGGTTCACAAGAAAGAGAAATACGGGCGATATTTAGTATATGTTTATTATCACAAGGAAAAATCAGAGTTTGAAGATATTATACGCCATGGTAAACTACTAAACGAAGAACTAATTACACGCGGTTTGGCTAACAAGTATATTGATTAGATGCGTTATCTGTGTGCCTTGCAAGTCTTTTTCGGCACAATGCCTTTTGGTTTTATCCACGCCTCACTGCCGAAAAAACTTCCAAGGTCTATTTTGAGGAGATTCTTTTTTACAGTTTTTTATTTGAAAAAAAATTAATTCCGGTTTTTCTTGATATTTGTTAGCGATTGTGCTAACTTCTAAACATGAACAGAAAAATTGTGTTTTACAGAAATGACAATTCATGCCCAATTGAGGATTTTTTTGATTCTTTGGATGATGTTATAATGATTAAAATATTGGCTATTTTTAAATATATAGAGGAATTGACTATAATTCCTAAAAAATATTTTAAAAAATTAAATAAAGAAATTTATGAAATAAGAATAAAAGTCGGGAATAATATTTTTAGGATTTTGTGTTTTTTTCACAAAGACTCACTTGTTGTTTTGACAAATGGATTTCAAAAAAAAACACAAAAAACGCCTCAGAATCAAATTGAATTAGCATTGAAGTATAAATCGGATTATTTAAGGAGTATAACATGAGCGATTTAGACAATTATATCCAAAAAAGAAGTAATAAGAATCCAAATCTTATCACATTGCTTAATAAAGAATACGAAAACATAAAATTTGGTTATCTTATTAAAGAATTACGAGAAAATCAAAATATGACTCAAGTGCAGTTGGCTGAAAAGTTACATACAACGAAAAGTGCCATTTCAAGACTTGAAAACCATACTGAAAATATTAGATTAGTCACTTTAGAACGAATTGCAGAGGTTTTTAATAAAAGATTACATATTTCAATACAATAAATGTTTAAACTTATTCATTATTAAAACAACTCTATTTATCCAATATATGCTTACAAATATATTCTACTTTATTCGATTCTAAAAGACTACTAAAAAAAGGTGATTTTATATCCTCTTCACTCATAAATTCTATACATATTTTTTTTAACATTTCTTTATCTTCATCATTTAAACTATCCATATATTCCTTAGCTTTTATTCTATTCTCTTTCTGTTGTTTTAATTCATTTATATCATCTTCTCTCTTCTTTAGTTGCTCTTTATCTTCATTTCTCTTTTTTCCACTTACCTTTTTTTTTGCTTGCTCGGTGTCTCTTATCTCTAAACCATAATCATCAACTAATGACTTTTTTAGATATGCTAAATAACTTTTCTTTATTTTATTATATTCATTTGTATATAATATACTACTTCTTACATAATCAAAGTCTTTATTTTTTAAGTAATGTAATATTATTTTCTTTGTTAATTCTTTCTCTCTCTCTATTTCAGGTAATAATTCTAATAGTTTTTTATACTCATCAGTTTGAATAGTCGGCTCTATAATTTTTTTTTGTTTTATATTATTTAATTTGCTAATTTTATCATTATCGGTATCATTTAACTCTATATTATCTATTAATATGTTTTCTATTACTGTATTGCTATTTATTGCATTATCAATCTTAATTTCATCAATTTTCTCAAATACAAATATTCCCTCTCCTCTTTCCCTATCTCTAACAGATACTTTTACCTTTAACCCCGAATGTTTTCCTATCTTGTCTAAATGACCGTTTATTTTACCAACTGTTGACTCTATCTTGGGAATAACATGTGCGGGATATTTCTCATTCATTGGAATTTTTTGTGCTAATTTCATAATACCTATTTCCCATATATTGCGACCTTGAAACGATTTAACTAATATTTCATACAATCTTGTCTCCAAAGGGGATTGTAATTTCTTTATATCTTCAAAGTTAATCATCTTAAAAAAATTTGATTCTTTTATTTTTAGTAGCCATTCAGGAGAAAATCTTATTTTTATTTTTTTTGTTTCTTTTTCTATGCTCCACATTTCTATAATTCCAAAATTAATGGATTGATACGATTTCCCATCGTAAAAAGTGCCTTCATATTGAATTTTTACATTAAACCACCGTTTAAAGCTATCAACAACTCTATCATATTTAGGTTTGCTTACAGGAATATCACATCCTTTTAAAATATTATATCTTGTGAATTCTATTTCTTCTTTCCATCCTTCATCTTGTGATTGTTTTAAAAGCCACAATAAAAAAATAAAATCAACTTTAACGGGTAATTTATATCCACATTTGTAAAAGTAGCCCTCCCTATCTTCCCAAATATATCCGTTTGTTGTTTTATTTGCTAATACTTCATCTTGAAACCACATGTTATATTCTAAAAAATTAATGTCTTGTTTGATTAATTCTTTCATAAAAATACTGTCCTTTTATAATAAAAAAAATAAGTTATGTATTTTACTACAAGAATATAAAATATGCAATCTTTTTTTTTCTAAATAAATAACACTGTCTTTTGAGAGCAGAACTACTGTCTTTTGAGAGCAGAACTACTGTCTTTTGAGAGCAGAACTACTGTCTTTTGAGAGCAGAACTATCTTTTTTTTATACTTTTTTATAGGAGTTAATTATTGGTATATGAGCATTTTCCAGAATTGTAAATTTTTTCAAAAAATTGGGGGACTATATATTAGACTATTAATAGACTACGACTACGACTACGCGAGAAGGTTTTTTTTATCATTTTTTCTAAAAAAAACAGGTCGTTTTTTCAAGCCAAAAGAAAAAGAGGTCGTCGTCGTTTTTTTAAGAAAATTTTCAGCCTGTCGGCAAGGGGAAAAAGAGTTGCTTTTTAGTAATTAATCGCTTAAGGAGTAAATTTCATTTTCACTAATATCGATATCGTTATCCCAACTTACTCCATATCCGCCGGCATCAATACTAACATTTTTAAAATAACTAAAATTTTCCAGTCTGTAAAAATATTCACATCTGCTTTTTATTTTTTTGCAGTCATATTTTTTTATAACTCCGTCCGAGAAAAAAACCTCTAACATTAAGTTATTTCCCGGTATAACTTTAATAATCTTAGGTATATTTATCATTCCAGCCCCGGTAATTTTATAAATTTAGTGTATTTAAATCAAAAATAGCATTATATTCATTGTAAATTGCATGAAAATGTGGTGGTAAATGGTCATTAAAATACATTTTTATTATAATTCCATAGAAATTAGTTATAATTGGCATAATATCCCCTTCATAAAAAAATAATAATTCATTCAGGATAAAAAAGCAATGAAATTTTTATTAAAATTTTAAAAAATCTTTTCTTGATTTAAATATAACACTTAAAAAACAGCGATACAATCGATTTTTTTTATTAATATAAACAAATACGCACAATGGGGCTATCGTTGAAATTTACCCCTTTGGCGTGCGTTTGAGAGCCTTTTAAAATCAATCGCCGATTAGATTTTTTCTATCAGGTAAAGAATCTCTAAAATTCATTTTTTTTGATACTTGTTCTCTTCGCCTTATTAATCTTTTTCAAGATGCAAAGCATCCGTGATAGCAGCAGAGAAAAAAACAATAACACTTGACATTGCTAATTTTTTGCATTATCATTTGTTATGATAAAATCATTCAAATCAAGTGAAACAGAAAAAATATGGAATGGCGAAATCTCATTAAAACTACCAAAAGAAATTCAAAATATTGCAAGAAGAAAATTGAGAATGCTAAATAATTCAACATCATTAACAGACTTAAGAATTCCGCCATCAAATCAACTTGAAAGTTTAAAAGGCGATAGAAAAGGTCAATTTAGCATAAGAATAAACAAACAATGGCGAATATGCTTTGAATGGAAGCGAGAAGATTGTTTTAATGTGGAAATAGTCGATTATCATTAAAAGGAGATAAAAAATGGAAAGATTAGCAAATATTCACCCGGGTGAAATTTTGGAAGAAGAGTTTTTAAAACCTATGAAAATATCACATTATAGATTAGCAAAAGAGACAAAAATACCTCAAACAAGAGTTGCTGATATAATAAAAAGAAAACGAAGAATTACGGCGGACACATCTCTAAGACTCAGTAAATTTTTTGGTAATTCCCCTAAATTTTGGTTAGGATTACAAGATGACTACGACCTTGAAGAAGAAAACCTAAAACTAAAAAGTGTTATACCTACAATTCAGACCTATATTTATGCAAATTTTTAATAATATAAAAAACCACGCACAATGGGGCTATCGTTGAAATTTACCCCTTTGGCGTGCGTTTGAGAGCCTTTTAAAATTAATCTCGGATTAGATTTTTTCTATCAGGTAAAGAATCTCTAAAATTTTCTCTTTTTCTCTTTGCGAAGTTTTCCCGGCTTTTAGTGCCCTTACCCCAAAATCTATTTTGTCGGTATATGCAAGTAATTCTTTTAAATCCTTACCCATAAACCCATTAAATAGATTTTCCTTTTCGTTTTTTCTTTTGATCCTTGTTCTCTTCGCCTTTTCGGTCCATTTTTTCCTTTGCTCAGGCGTTGCATTTTTAACTGTTACAGCACCTATAACTTCTTTTGTAACAACCTTTGCCTCTTTTGTTTCTTTTGCCATGGTTATATCTCCTTATTTATTTTAAATTATATAACTTCAAATCAGGGATAAAATTAAAGTGTTTTAAATTATAAGTAAACAATTCTATATCGTATATTAACGAAGAAGATGCAAGTAGTGAATCATTAATATTACAATTATTAGATAAATAATACTCTTTAACCAAATTTTTTGCTAACGATACAACTTCATTTGTTACTTCAATTGTATAAAAACCATCTATTTTATTTTTTATAAACCTTAAATCTCTTTTATCTCTTGCACCAACAAAAAGTTCCATTATAATAATATCATTTAATAAGAATTCTTCTTTTCCAATCTTATTTATTTCATCAATTATTACTTTATTCCCATTTATATATTCAATAACAATACAAGTGTCTAATAAAACCATTCTATCTCCAAGCTTTTTTTCTTAATTCTTCTGTATATTGTAACACATCATCTATATTTTCAAAAGGATTTATCATATCTCCTTCTATGTCATTGTTTGTAAATATAATTTTATTTCGATGTTCCATTGGGTCTAACCTATGATATTTATTTGTATTTATCATTTTTCTCTTTAATAAAACAAAATCAACAAACATCTCTATTTCTTTTTTCTCCTCATTTGTTAAATTGTCTATATGCTCCTTTTTTATATGCTTTATGCTCCTAAATTCGGTCATTTTAAATTTTAAGGTTATTGTATCGCCAAGCATCATTGATTCCATATTTTCCCCTTTTTTCATAAATTATACTCATATTTTAAATAAAGTCAATAAAAAAGATGACACGCCTCTGTAGAGGCATTTGAGGGGAAGAAGAGGGGGGGGGAGATAAAGCCAAAGAGGGATTATTTTTTCACAGAAATTTTTTTCTCCTTTTTTGGTCTCTTATGGGGCGTCCGTCGATCTTTTCAATTCCTGTTTATCCTTTTTCCACTATAATAGCCGGGTTTTGTCCTGACGGACGCCCCATAAGAGACCAAAAAAAATCTTTACATTTCCTCATTAAGATTCATCTATCCTCTTTGGCTTTATCTCCCACTCCCACCCAAATGCAAAGATAATGCGTTGCTTTCAGCAACTCACAAATCCCGATCCCCAAAGTCGCAAATTAAACCTCAATTTTGTCTTGACAACTTTGTCGATTTGTGGTTCCCTCTTAGGGATTGATTTTCAACCTTAAATAAGGATTATGCCATGTTTGAAAATAAAAAATTTGATTTAAGGATTTCTGAAGAACTTCTAAATCAATGTAAAGCATCAACAGACAATCTCTCTCTCTTCATTCGAGAAGCCATTAGAGACAAACTTGAAAGTGGATTACTTATAGACCCGTCGCTTTCACTTGTAGAAATCAGATGTAGAACACCATATACTTACTTTGCAGAACTCATAAAAGTAATAGATGGTGATACATTAAATCTTAATATTGATTTAGGTTTCTTTATAAAAACTGAGACTAAAGTCCGTTTAATCGGTATTGATACAAAACCAATAGATACAGAAGAAGGCAAAAAG
>Ga0209319_1002543_pt1 | contig 11212 bp, 8 predicted proteins | sample RifGroE2_FD_184000 | JGI IMG/M metagenome (GOLD analysis project Ga0209319, IMG submission 184000) | Groundwater microbial communities from Rifle, Colorado - Groundwater E2 (SPAdes) (version 2) | ecosystem: Environmental > Aquatic > Deep subsurface > Groundwater | place: Rifle, Colorado, United...
AGGATTCCCGGTTAATGGTATAAACTTCTCTTGTGAACGGATAATTTTGATTTGCAATATACGCCGGATGTGGCGAATAAAAATCACTTCCCTCCGAATTATATTCCGAAGTTACTGAAACGACTTTGATTTTGCTTAAAAAGGAATGACTAATTGAATCACGCGGATCACTTATCCAGTTAACACTGATAATGCCTATGGCTTCGGGGTGATTCTCGACATAATTGATAACCTCAGAATTTTTTGATGCGGAAAAACAATTACCAGGCAATGAACCAATGCCAAATTTATTCATAATTGTCTTAACATTGTTTGATCCCGGGTTGTCAAATACAATTTTTATATCATTTAATTTCGACTGGGGATTAATTTGTTCCCATTTAGTTGTTTTGCCGGTGAAAATATCTTTTAACGTATTATATCGGATTAGTTGATCAGTATTTGACTTATTTACAATGAAAGCCAAGGCATCGTAAGCAATTTTTGTAGTTCTGGCAATGATTGATTTACCCCTGAGGTAGGCTACTTCATTATCGTTTAATTTGCTGCTTGTAATAATAACTCTCACAGAGTCATCCAGAAATAATTTTAATATGCTATCTCCGGATAAGTATACCGGAGAAACTTTTGCATCTTTATAAAGAGATTGAAAGGTGAATAGTTCTGCATCGGTAAGCAATTGGTATGATTCATCTACTGCGATTTTTATGCTTCCCCGTGTAGGCGTTTCATCTGTAAACTTTTTTGGGGTCATTTTGCATGAAAAGAATATAGCAATTATCCCAAACAAAAATATACCGATTATTAGTTTCAAATGGTTCATTTTTTATCCTCCTTATTTTTGTAGTGATTGAAAATGTTCACCGAACGATAAAGTCCGTATCCAAAAATAAGCACTACAAAAACCGTGCGAAAATATCTTGGCACATATTCAAATGATGGAGTTAATAAGATGTAAAATCCCGTTGCTATCAAAAGGAACACCAATATTATTCCAAAAATCGACATTATTTGCGCTAAATATATTTTTTTTATCATCTAGGTTCAGTTCACTAATTCCCTTTATTAGGTACCTCAAATAAATTTTTGAGGCGTAAAACTATTAAATTAATTTAAACAAAAGTCAGATTTTTTGAAAATGTTTCGCACTGTATGTCTGTAAAACAATGAAATCCCCGAAGGGACAAGGTTTTTAATATCAGGAGATACTGTAGTTTTTCGAATTACTAAAACAGGGAATATGTTATTGTAAAAAAAATGTGTTTTAACTGAAATTTAAAGAGCGGAGAGAGGGGGATTCGAACCCCCGGTACCCTTTTGGGGTACACACGCTTTCCAGGCGTGCCAGATAAGCCACTCCTGCATCTCTCCTGAATTTATGGGCATTATTTTCAGGGCAGCAAAGTAAGAAAAAAACCATTAAAAAAGCTACTCGCTAATTTCACCTATTAAACTTTTATTCAGGTGTAGCTTGATCTCTTCCTGATCTAACCCTTGGCCAAGCAGAAACATGAGTTTAGTTATAGCAGCTTCAGTAGTCATGTCTTTCCCGCTAACTACACCGGCATTCAGCAATTCAGCGCTGGTTTCGTATTGACCCATTTTGACTGCTCCTCCCTGACATTGAGTAATGTTGAGAAATATGATTTTGCGTTTTATAGCATTTTTAATGTGGCTGATCATCCATCGGTTTGTTGGTATATTTCCTGAACCGAATGATTCGAGCACAACACCTTTTAGACCTGGGATGTTCAAAATATTTTCGAAGACCATTCGTCCGATTCCCGGAAATATCTTCAGGATAACCACATTTTCATCAAAATGGGTCCTGACTTTCAGTATTCCTTTGTTTGCCGACCGGTGAATATTCTCCTGAAAGTATTTGATTTCGACGCCTGCTTTGGCTAATTCAGGATAATTCACTGAAGAAAAGGCACTGAAATCGTCGGCATGTCTTTTTGAAATGCGGTTTCCCCTGAAAAGTTTTGAATTGAAATAAACGCAAACTTCAGGAACAATGGCTTGATTATTTATTTTGGCCGCAGCAATTTGAATTGAGGTAATCAAATTTTCCTTACCATCGGTTCGAAGAATTCCGATGGGCAATTGCGATCCGGTTAAAACGATTGGTTTATCCAGATTTTCAAACATGTAACTAAGGGCTGAAGCCGTGTAAGCCATGGTATCAGTGCCATGTAAAATAACGAATCCATCGTACTTACTATAGTTGCGTTCGATTGTGTTGGCTATTTTCACCCAAATGGCAGGTGTCATATTCGATGAATCAATTGGTGGGGTGAACGTAACCACCTGAAGATTATATCCTAAACGATTGAGTTCAGGGACTTCCTCCTGGATCTGATCAAATTTCATAGGTACAAGAATACCATTAGTCGATTTTTGAACCATTCCGATAGTTCCACCGGTATAAATGATAAGGATCGAGGGCTTATTTTCCACTTGAATATTACTTTTTCTGATGAATACTTAAATTCCGAACAGTTTTCGGGCATTCTCAGTAGTGATCTTGGCAATATCACCAACTGTCATTTGGTGAAGATCGGCAATTTTTTGGGCAATATAAACAAGATACGAACTTTCGTTTCGTTTTCCGCGAAAAGGGGTAGGAGTGAGGTAGGGAGAATCTGTTTCAATAATCAGGTTTGACGGATCAATTTTCTTGATTATCTCGTCTAATCCACTCTTTTTGAAGGTGACAATTCCATTGACTCCAATTTTAAACCCTAAATCAATAATCATATCGGCCTGTTCTGCAGTGCCGGAAAAACTATGAAAAACTCCGGTAAGTTTATCATCTTTTAATTCGTTCAGTATATGATATACCTCATCGAACGAATCGCGGACATGAATAACAACCGGTAACTGATATTGACGGGCTAGTTCAAGCTGAAAACGAAATGCATGGGTTTGCTCATCGAGAAATGATTTATCCCAATATAAATCGATACCAATCTCGCCAATTCCGTAAAATTTTCGTTTTTTCAACCAGTATTCAACAACCTGCAGTTCTTCCTGATAATCGTGATTTACCGAAGTTGGGTGTAACCCCATAAGCGGAAAACAAATGTGTGGGTAGGTATCAACCAGATTAAGTAAATTCTTGACCGAAGAACTGTCAATATTTGGAAGGATAATTTTCCTTACGTCATTTGAATACGCTCGTTGAATAACTTCATCGAGATCGTGCATGAAGTCGGTTGAATAAATATGAGAATGAGTATCAATCAGCATTTACCGCAAAATTTGGCCAAAATAAGGAAAAATAAAGGAGTCGAATATGAAGCGAATATTATTTTATTAGAAATTCATCTGTAATGGCATTCTTTTATTTGACGATGCCCAAAACTAAATAAGCCCGCCATTACCAATAAAAAATCCCGAAATATGTTCTCCGGAACATTTTTCGGGATATTGACCGTTGTTAAAATAAGTTATACGATTCCCTGGGCAAGCATAGCGTCGGCTACTTTTACAAAGCCGCCAACATTGGCACCAACCACATAATTCACTTTATTCCCTTTCCGGCCATATTTAACGCAGGTTTCATGAATGTCTTTCATAATCCTGTGCAAATATTTGTCAACTTCTTCTTTCGGCCAGTTCATCCGAATAGAGTTTTGCGACATTTCCAATCCTGAAACTGCTACTCCGCCAGCATTTACAGCCTTTCCGGGTGCATAGGTTATTGTTTCAGTCATGTATTCAACTGCATCGGCTGTACAACCCATGTTTGAAGCCTCTGCAAGAAGGAAACATCCGTTTTTTACCAGCATTTTTGCATCTTCCAGATTAACTTCATTTTCGTATGCGCATGGAATTGCGATGTCAACGGGACATTCCCATGGTTTTCTGCCGGGAATAAATTTGGCGCCAAACTCCGCAGCATAAGGTTGTACAACATCATTATTGGTTGCCCGAAGTTCAAGTAAGTAATCCACTTTCTCTCCGGTAATCCCTTCGGCGTCATAAATGTAGCCATCAGGTCCCGAAATAGTGACCACTTTGCCTCCTAATTCATTTATCTTGACAATTGCTCCCCAGGCTACATTGCCAAATCCTGAGACAGCAAAAGTTTTGCCTTCAATTTCTTTACCCAGGTTGCTAAGCATATGCTGAACAAAGTAAACAGCTCCAAATCCGGTTGCTTCCGGACGAATTAAACTGCCACCCCAGCCGATCCCTTTGCCTGTTAATACACCGGTAAATTCGTTACGGATGCGTTTGTACTGGCCAAACAGGAAACCGATTTCGCGGCCACCAACGCCAATATCACCTGCAGGAACATCGGTATTTGGACCAATATGACGGGCAAGCTCTGTCATAAAAGATTGGCAGAAACGCATAATTTCGTTATCAGACTTACCTTTTGGACTAAAATCAGATCCACCTTTTCCGCCACCCATTGGTAATGTAGTCAAGCTATTTTTAAAGGTCTGCTCAAATCCTAAGAATTTCAGGACACTCAATGTTACGGTCGGGTGAAAACGTAAGCCTCCTTTATATGGTCCAATCGCTGAATTAAATTCGACCCGATATCCACGGTTCACTTGCACATCGCCGCGATCATCGATCCATGGTACCCGAAAAATAATGGTGCGTTCAGGTTCTACTATTCGTTCCAGAATTTTAGCTTTTTGATACCTGGGATTTTTCTGATAAACATCCCAAATGGACTCTATTACTTCCTGAACTGCCTGATGAAATTCACGTTCACCCGGAGTCCGGGTTTTTAGTGCTTCCATAAATTCATTGATGTCTGCTTTCATCTATTTTTGAATTTTTAATTTTAGCCAAAGTTATGACATTCAGGTATTGATTATTCCAATCCATGAAAAACAAATTCAAATTTATATTTCACATTTTCAGGCAGTTACGTTTGAAAAAATGAATGTTTAACAACACTGGTGACTTTCGTCAGTATTTCGGACGTCAAATAATTGCCGAAATCCATAAAATGGCCTTTTGTGCTGAAAATCAGCAGGTAAATTGACAGATTAATGCAAAAAAAGAGCCTGCTCAGATAAAATTTCTGTCAGGCTCTGTTTAAAATTGTATTTCTTTACCAAAGTGAACTTTTCGGTGTTATTTCGTTAGTTCAATCTTGAATTCATGATTTGGTATTTTCAACGATTTATTCAGACTCACAATTCAATTTAGGTTATGCGTTCAAAGCAGTATTCTTAATCCAATTTATAGATCCGTTCCATCATCTGCCATTTTTCATCGGCAGTTGCCTCAGAAGATGTTTGCTGAAACCTGGAAACATATGCCTCCCATTCTGATTGACGTGGTTTTGTCGCTAATTCAACCATAGCCTTTTCGTGGTCAAAATCGGCAACCGTATCCATAATCATAAACAATCGGTTTCCATGAATATAGATTTCCATGTCAACGATACCCACATCTTTCATTCCTTGTGTAATTTCGGGCCAGGCAGCGCCGGGGGCATGTACTTTTTTGTAATCTTCAATTAATTGCGCATCGTCTTTAAGCGACAGGGTTTTGCAATATCTTTTAAAATTAGTTTCCATAAATTGATTCCATTTAATGAGCAACGATAACTTTTTCATCCGAACTATCATATATCGGACCTGAGGGAGTTGAGCCTAAAAGGGCGTAATAAGCTACATAAATATAACTGATTAGGGGTACAATCATAGCCAGTGCCATGCTGTGTGTCTGGTCTGAAATAAAGCCCATCAAAGGGGTCCAGATGGCTCCGCCTATAATTGCCATAATTATTCCTGACGCTCCGATTTTGGTGTTCGGACCAAGACCTTTAACACCTAATGCAAAGATAGTTGGGAACATCAGCGACATGAAAAAGCTTGAAAGAATAAGTGCCCATCCTCCTATAATTCCGGGAGCCAGAACTGCCATAGTCAGCATGCCAATATTAATGCATCCATATAATCCCATAAGTTTTTTCGGTTCAAATTTTTTCATCATGGCAGTGGAGGCAAAACGGCCAACACCAAATGCAAGCAATGAAATGGTCAAATATACTCCAGCCTCTTTTTCTGATTTGTTCATGTAATCTTTTGTGTATTGGATTAAGAAACTCCATGTTCCGACCTGAGCACCAACATAAAAGAACTGAGCCAAAACGCCCCTCAGAAAGTGTGGGTATTTTAATAATTCTGAAAAATTTCCTGAACTTTTATTTGAACCATGGCTCTTGACATTGTTTTCCGGAAATTTTGCTTTCCAGAGTAATATTGCCATGACTAACAAAATGGTTCCTATAAATAAATAAGGTGGTCCAACACGCATGACTTCATCATGCAAATATTGTTTGTAAGTTCCGGCAACTTTCATGGTTTCAATTTCTGGTGCAGATAATTCTTTCCCGGAGAAAATAAAAACTGTTCCTATAAGTGTCGCAGTCATCGAACCAAGCGGGTTAAAGGATTGTGACAAATTGAGTCGTTGTTCAGACTTTGCCGGATCGCCAAGAATGGCAATAAATGAATTTGAACCTGTTTCAAGAAAAGCTAATCCGGCAGCGATTATAAATAGTGCCCCCAGAAAAAATCCATATTTGCCGGCTAAAGCAGCTGGCCAAAACAAAAAACAGCCAGTAGTAAAAAGTAATAATCCAATAAGCAACCCTGCTTTATAGCCGTATTTGTCCATAATTAAGGCTGCAGGCAATGCCAGCAAAAAGTATCCGAAATAGAAAGCAGATTGAACTAACCCAGCCTGAAGCCGATTCAGTTCAAATGATTTCATAAACTGTGGGATAAGAATGTCGTTCAGATTATTAGGCAGCGCCCATAAAAAGAAGAGCGATGTTACCAGAATAAAAGTTAAGGTGTACCCCGGGGTAATCAGTTTTGCTGATTGTTTTACATTCATAGTAAAGTATTTAGTTTAAGAGTTTATTAATGATCATCGGTGTTGTCCAGAATAATACTTCTCAAAAATCATGAAACAATTCTGATTTGACAAATACATTTTCAAATCAATTGTCTTGCAAAGCTTTGCAAAGGATAAAAAATGTTGAGGAACATTTTTATTCACTTCCAAAGAATGAATGTTCTGATTAATTGTTTCTGCACAATGGTATAAAAACATGCAAATTTCATTATCCTGCACTATGCTGCATTAATGCCAAATATAGAATTAAATTTCAAAATTGATTCCAGGGAATTTGAAATTGCTTTTCATTCTGATTTTCCCTGAATTTCAATTTTGGTAAATTGTTTTACTTTTGCAGCTAATCATTTAAAATTTAAACAATGAGCAAAGCAGAGATTTATACCAGCAAAGGTGTTATGAAGGTGAACTTTTACGATGAAGACGCACCGGGGACAGTTGAAAATTTTACCAAACTTTCGAAAAGTGGTTTTTACAACGGATTGACTTTTCATCGTGTTATTCCTGATTTTGTTATTCAGGGAGGATGCCCCAACGGAACTGGTGCAGGTGGACCAGGTTATAAAATCAAGTGCGAACTGGATGGCGAAAATCAATTTCATGACCGCGGCGTTTTGTCAATGGCCCATGCAGGTCGCAATACCGGGGGTTCACAGTTTTTCATCTGCCACAGCCGCCGGAATACGGCACATCTCGATCGTAATCATACCTGCTTTGGCAAGGTGTACGAAGGACTCGAGGTGATTGATGCCATCTGTCAGGGCGAGTTAATCGAAAAGATTGTAATTGTTGAAGAATAGATCATCACAACCCTCGCCAATTGCGGGGGTTTTTTATTGGGAAAAAATCTGAATGATCATTTTTTTCAGTTAATGTTTAGGATAATATAGGTAGTTTTGTGCGTCTACACTAAATCAACTCATGTCTGATAATTCAAAAGGGATACTTTTAACTTTGGGATCGGTGGTGTTTTTTGCACTGATGGCCGTTTTGGTGAAGGCTATTCCCAATGTATCGAGTTATCAGACCACATTTTTCCGTTTCGCAATTGGCCTGGGCATTATTGGCATTTTATCGCTATTCGGGATTATTCACCTCAAATTTAACGACCGAAAAAATCTTTTTTGGAGAGGATTAGTTGGCGGCGCCGCAGTTTATTTGTTTTATCTTGCCATCTTGAAATTGGGTGTTGGCAAGGGATCGGTATATATTTATTCCTATCCGATTTTTGCAACCTTATTCAGTATGTTAATCCTGAAAGAAAAGGTTGAACCCATCAAATTTGTTGTTATTTTTATTTCGTTTGCAGGCCTTGTGTTGCTTTCGGTTGGAGGCGGAAAAGGATCACTCGACGGAATGGGCTTTTACGAACTGATTGCCATTGCTGGGTCGGTTATTACCGGATTAGCCGTAGTCTTTGTGAAAAAACTGCACGACAGCGATAATTCGTACGCCATATTTTTTTCGCAGTGCATTGTTGGTTTCTGGATGTTTTTAGTGCCATCGGGGGCAACCCAGGCCGATGGAAACATGAACGAATTGCTTTTATTGGTTTTAGTGGGTGTTGTTGCGACCATCGGCCAGTTGTTTATGACCGAAGGGTATAAGTATGTTAATGTGGCTACGGGTTCACTGCTTCAATCCATGGTCCCCGTTTTTAATCTGTTCTCAGGATGGCTGATTTTTCATGAGCAGTTCAGTACGGTAGAAATGTTGGGTGCTTTTGTTATCGTTGGTTCTTGTTTTGCTCTGGTAATTATTAATTTCAGCGTTGGAAAAAAGACCCGGATATTGAAACTGGTAGAATAACTTAAACCTAAATAAATTTTTAATCATGACAAAACCTAGATTTAAAAACCTTGCTATGGCAAGTCTTATTTTGACTGCGGTTCTTAGTCAAGCCGGATGCAAACCTTCCGACCTTACCAAAGAGAACCTGATACCCAAACCAGTTTCGGTGGCAGCGACCGGAAGTTCATTCGATCTGACCGACCAGACTGATATTTACGTTCAGGGTGAGTCCGATGAATTAAAACTGATTGGCCAATATCTGGCAGATAGGCTAAACCCCTCAACCGGATTGGCGATTGAAGTTAAAACAACAACAGAATCTCCTGCACCCGGAAATATTTTCTTATCGGTTTCAGGCAATGATGCTGAATTGGGTGACGAAGGCTATGAACTGACGATTACCGACAAAGCGGTTAATCTGGTAGCAAACAAGCCGGCCGGGCTTTTCAGGGGAATTCAAACCATTCGTCAGATATTGCCTGCAAAGGTTGAAATGTCGACCAAACAGAAAGGTCCGTGGAAGTTGGCTACCGGTACTATCCGCGATTTTCCTACATACAGCTACCGTGGTTCAATGCTCGATGTAGCCCGTCATTTCTTTACAGTTGACGAGGTGAAGAGCCTGATTGACCGACTGGCATATTATAAAATGAATGTAATGCATTTGCATTTATCTGATGATCAGGGCTGGCGTATTGAAATTAAATCGTGGCCAAATCTGACAGCCCATGGCGGTAAAACTGAAGTGGGCGGGGGCGAAGGCGGTTTTTATACTCAGGAACAATATACCGACATCGTAAAATATGCCCAAGATCGTTATATCACGATTATTCCCGAAATTGATATGCCCGGACATACCAATGCTGCGCTGGCTTCTTATGCCGAATTGAATTGCGATGGAAAAACAACAGAATTATACACCGGCATCAAAGTGGGATTCAGTACTTTATGTACAAACAAAGACGTTACCTATAAGTTTATTGACGATGTCATCCGCGAGTTGGCAGCATTAACTCCCGGAGAATATTTGCATATTGGAGGGGATGAGTCTCATGCTACCAAGATTGAAGATTATATTCCTTTTATGAACCGTGTTCAGGAGATGGTCATTGCCCATGGGAAAAAAGTTCTGGCTTGGGACGAAATTGCGTTGGCGACTTTAAAACCGAATACCGTTGTGCAATATTGGGCCAAGGCCGAAAATGCCATCAAAGGTGTGGCGCAGGGTGCCAAAGTACTGATGTCTCCTGCTGAGAATGCCTATCTCGATATGCAATACGATTCCACCAGTATTTATGGTTTGCATTGGGCTGCATACATCGAAGTGGATAAAGGATACAATTGGGATCCGGCCAATCTGGTTCCTGAAATTAAAAGGGAAAACATTATGGGAATTGAAGCCCCGCTTTGGGCCGAAACCGTTTCGAATCTGAAAGAAGCGGAGTATTTGATTTACCCGCGCCTATCCGGATACGCCGAAATTGGTTGGACACCGGTTGAACTTCGGAGTTGGGATAACTACAAAGTCAGGTTGTCCAATCATGGAGAACGGATGGAAGCTATGAACATCAGCTATTTTCCATCGAAATTGGTTACATGGGGCACAAAAGATAAAAAATAACAATCAAACATATAAATTATAGAACATACGCTCCTGGTAAGGGGCGTTTGTTGTTTTATATTCAATATATTTATATCAAACCTGATTCATCATTCAATGAATAAACTTACCACCGTCTTTTTTTTCATGGTATTGCTTGCATCTCAGATTTCGGCACAAAAAAGCCAAGGATTAATTCAGTCAGAAAATCCACTTCTTTTCGAGAAATTATACCTTCATGTTGACCGTGAATTTTATGCTCCTGGTGATATCATTTGGCTGAAAGCCTATCAGGTTAATGGTAACACTCACCAGCTAAATTATAATTACCGGAATATATTTATCGAACTGATTGCCGAAAATGGAAGAATAGTCGACGATTTGATGCTATTTTCAATTAACGGGCAGGCGAGTGGCGAATTGAAAACTGATACTCTGTCAAATGGTATTTATACCATCCGTGCATATACCAAATTCCTCGAAAACTTTGGCGAAGAAGCACTTTCCCATAAAAAAGTGTGGATAAGCAAATCCTTGAAAGAGATTGATCCGGTTAACAAAACTAAAGCTGAGGGTTCGGAAATTGCAGTTGATTTTTTGCCTGAAGGTGGAAACATGGTGCTTAACGCGGCAAATAATGTGGCATTCAAAGCCATTGACCAAAATGGAAGAGGTATATCTATTTCAGGAAAAATTTTAAATGATTTGGGTGACACGATTTTATCATTCAGTACAAGCTATATGGGAATGGGGAAGTTTGCTATCATGCCCGTTGATGGCAGAAGCTATTACGCCGTAATCGATCATCATCCGGAGATGAAAATCAGGTTGCCAAAAGCCATCGTTGATGGAATCAGTTTGGGTTATAAGGTTGAAGGGGAATCCCTGCAGTTTACTTTGTCCTCAAATACGAAAAAGGAA
>Ga0209319_1002545_pt1 | contig 11210 bp, 10 predicted proteins | sample RifGroE2_FD_184000 | JGI IMG/M metagenome (GOLD analysis project Ga0209319, IMG submission 184000) | Groundwater microbial communities from Rifle, Colorado - Groundwater E2 (SPAdes) (version 2) | ecosystem: Environmental > Aquatic > Deep subsurface > Groundwater | place: Rifle, Colorado, United...
TGCCCCGATGATCTACGAATTCTATACGCATCCGGAATATCTGGAATCCAGATCCGCCTCCATCTCGGTGTTCGCTCCTGAAATGAACCAGGGCAAGCTCGTCCCGACCATAGCGAGGAGCTTCGTCCTCAGTCTGGTCAAATACAATTTCTGGGGCGACCAGAACTGGCGGCACAACTATCCTCCCTATCCGATACTTGATCCCATCGTGGGCATAACTTTCCTGGCAGGATTTTTATATGTGATCGCCAAGGCCTTCCACCTGCTTTGGCTCAGATTTAGACATGATGTCCACGATGAAAAGCTTTATCTTTATTTTTTCCTCCTGGCTTGGTTTTTCGCCATGCTGGCCCCGGAATTTTTGACCGCGGAAGGACTACCGCACGCCCTGCGCGCGATCGGAACATTGCCGGTGGTCATGATTTTCGCGACCATCCCTTTCCTCTGGATAATGGGCAAAATCCCCAAACACGGCTATTCCCTAAGGGTCGTGATATTGTCGGTCCTGGCCGGCGCGTTCATTTTCATCGCGACATTCAACACTTTGAAATATTTCGTCTTCTTCAAAAACAACCAGAAACAACACGAGTCTTTCAATGCCAATCTCAAAGATATGGCATACCGCCTGCGAACCTATCCGGCTGGCACCCAAAAATACGTGATTGCGGAAAGTATGGAAAGGATACCGGTGAAATTCCTCAACCCTGACCTGCCGGACACGCATTACGTCTATCCGGGGGAACTGGACTCGCTTCAGCCCCAAGGAGATTTCGTGATCCTGCTGACTGACAGCCATCTCATAGGAAGAGTGAGGTCGCAATTCCCCGACCTGACCGTCACCGAATATAAGAATTTTCCTGATGACAAGATGTGGGAACTCAAACAATAGGATAAATATAAAAAATTAAACATACTCAAAATGAAAATCCAAGACTTCCTGGAGCGGCATTATAAAAAGATCGCTTTCGCGATCCTGTCGCTGTTTTTCGTGGTTTCCGCGCTCAACGCGAACAATGACAGCGCGACGTTCGATGAAGTCGCGCACATTCCCGCCGGCTATTCATACCTGACCCAGCATGACACGCGCCTCAATCCCGAGCATCCCCCGCTCATAAAAGACCTTTCCGCGCTTCCACTCGTCTTTATGGACCTCAACTTCGACACTTCCGAGAAATTCTGGACCGGCGAATTGCCGAACCTCTGGGACGAAGGGCAATGGGCGGCCGGGCGACACCTTCTCTACGGAGCAGGAAACGATCCTGACAAGATAATCTTCTGGTCGCGCCTACCCATAGTCATCCTCTCGGTGCTTCTGGGGCTTTTCCTCTTCAGATGGGGCAAGGAAATCGCCGGTCCCCTAGCCGGACTTTTCGCCCTTACGCTCTATGCCTTCGACCCGAACATCCTGGGGCACAACCATTTCGTCACCACCGACATCGGCATCGCCGCTTTCCTCACTTTCGCCTTTTATTATTTCCTCAAATTCCTCAAAACGCCCTCCTGGAAAAACGTCGCCCTGGGTGGAATCTTCATGGGACTTCTTTTGGTCAGCAAATTCTCCTCGATCGTGGCTCTTCCGGTTTTCGGCGCGATAATGTTCGTCTATGCCCTGGTCAGGAACAATACCGCTTCCGCAGTCACCGCTTGGACGGATAGGGTCATGAGCCTGCTGAAATATTCCTTGAAATCCTTGGCGGCTTTCATTGTCGCCGCCGCTGTCGTATGGGTCGTCTACCAAGCCAATACTTTCGAGATGCCCAAGGAAACCCTGGCCAAGACCATAGAATTCTTCTTCTCGGCCGAAGACGGCAACCCGAAAACAATCTACACCAACAAAACTCTCCACGCCCTGAACGAATCCGACCTCACCCGCCCCTGGAGCGCCTATCTGCTCGGACCGGCCTGGGTCTTCAAACGCGTGTCCGGAGGAAACGGAGCGTACTTTTTGGGCCAAGTCGGCAACGGCTTCACCTGGTATTTCCCGGTGGTCTTTCTTATAAAAGAAACTCTTCCATTCTTATTGCTCGCGATTTTTTCCTTGGGTTACACAGCCAAGCAAACAGCCCAGACACTCTCCTACGCGAAACTTAATTTCGGCAGAACTAGGGAGAAATTGGCCGACTTCTTCAGGAAATCGCTCGTGGGATACACACTGTTCGGTTTCATAATCCTCTACGCCTTCCTTTCCATCAAAGGAGGACTCAACATCGGATTCCGCCATCTTTTCCCCATCCTGCCTTTCGCCTATATCCTGATAACTAAAAAGGTTTTTGAGTTCCTCAGTGAAAGCCATCTCAAGACCAGGCATGTTTTCGCCATCATCATAGGAATTCTGCTCGCCTGGCAGATAGCCACCACCGCCTTCGCCTACCCGTCCTTCACGTCATACTTCAATGAAACCGTCGGCGGACCAAAAAACGGCTACCACTACGTCACCGATTCCAACACCGACTGGGGACAGGACCTCAAAAGACTCAGGAAATACCTGGACGAACATCCGGAAATAGACAAGATCCGGGTGGATTATTTCGGCGGCGGAGACATCTTCCGCACCGTCGGTGAGGATAAAGCGATCCTTTGGTGGGACAGCAAGCGCCCGATAGAAAACGGCTGGTACGCGCTTTCGACGAACTACATGCAAGGCAGCATCTATAGCGAAACCAAAACCGCCGAGGACAGCTACCGCTGGACCCTCGAATACGAACCGGTCGACATGATCGGCGCCTCGATACTCATCTACCACGTGACCGATATCGAATAGGTCTTACGCGACAAAAAAACAGCCCGGCACGACCGAGGCTGTTTTTTTATTTCCCTTTCACCGGTTACGTAATATGCCACGTACATGTCAGTCCTTATCATCCTTACCTTCCTCTCCGTTCGCGGCCTCACCTTCTTTCTCCTCCTCTTTCTTGAACTTGTAATAAATCCTGTTTTCCACCCGAAGATCTATGTATTCCAATTTGGACATATTTTGGGTATCCATTTCCTTTTCCAAAAAAAGCTTGAGGGTTTGGGCCGCTTTTTCCAGAGGCAAGGTCATGCTCACATGGAGACCCCAACCGTCACGACTCTTCAAGACCACTTCCTCGGCTATCTTGGATTTGATACGCATATCGCCCTCAAATTCCAAACCTGTTTTTTCCCTAAAAAGCTCTTTGGCGCCAAGTAGGAAAATGACCTTTTCCGCATCGAAAATCCTGTCGCCCTCGGAAATCCCTGTCTCCTCTTCGCTGATTATTTTCACCAGATTATTCTCCAAAGCTTCCTTCGAGTCCAGCCTGACCCGATTGTAAGCATAACCGTTCTCGTCGACAATAAAACATTCCTCACCGATGGAACACCAAAGGAGCAGCGCTTTCCTTTCGGTAATTTTTATCTCCACCTTGTCAGGGAATGACCTTGAAATTTCCACGCTCCTTATCCTTTTGAACTCCTCCTGCAATTTTTTGGAAACGGCTTTGCGAGGAAACAATAGGAAATTGTTTTTGGGGATCAATTTCAAATATGCCCCGCCATAGACATCCTTGGCGGCCGAAGAAACTTTGGAACGATCGAGATCCTCCAGGCCGGTTATCTCAACGGCACTGACGGCCATAAAAGGCGAGAAAAACATCACGTATACAGCTACGGCCGCGAAAAGAAAGACAAGCATATAATAAAAGACCCTGTAAGCTTTTTCCAGCGCCTTGAAATTCTCCTCCTTTTTCGAAATCGAGCGGAGCTTTTTGTATTCTACCTCTTTTCTTTTTATGTTTTTCTTGAAAGACAGCATTTTTTGTTTATCGGATATTGATAAGCAGGTTTTCCAGGACCAACCTGGCGTTGGCGTTCGTGTTCTTGAGCGCGGATACGGTCTCCTCTATCTTGGAGATGTTCCCATAGGAAGAATCCAAGTCGGCTCCATTTTCCGCAAGCGCCTTTTTCCTGATCATCCAGGACCACATGTTCAAAGTCTTTATGGCACCGTCCACATCCTTGGACATTTTTTCGGCGAATGAAAACTTGCGGTTGAGATCGGCGGACGACATCTGCGCCAATTCTTCGGAAGCATCCCTGTAAAGCGCCAGCTCTTCCTGGTTCGTCGACATCCGAAAAAGGAGACCGGGCCTGCCCATCGCCGCTTCAGCGTATCGGGAGACGAAATCACCACCCAAAAAATCCGCGGCCGTCCCCATGTCCTCCGGTCCGACCAATCCGAAACCGACCTTTTGACATCGCGATCGGATCGTCGGGAGCATCTTGGAATATTCATGGGTGACCAGGATGATCACCGACGTGGAATTCGGCTCTTCCAATAATTTCAAAAAAGCGTTCTGGGAAGCTACGTTCATCCTGTGCGCGTTGTCGACGATCAGGACCTTCATCTTGCCGCTGTAAGGGTAGAGGGACAGGTCCTTCTTGGCATCCCTGATCCTTTCCACTGCGATATCCCTCTCTTTCCTTATTCCCTTCTTCTCTTCTATTTCGGGTTTGAGTAAAATAAGATCCACCGGGAGTTTTTCCACATCCCCGGATTCGAAATCAGGCAACGAACCTCCACTAATGAGACTTTTGGCGAAAGCTTTAGCCAAAAAAAGTTTCCCGACCCCCTCCGGTCCGGAAAAAAGATAGGCTTGGCTCGCGCCCCCCTTTTCAAGCGTCTTTTCTATGAAACTAACGGCTTTTTTATTGCCTATGAAATTCATACTCCGCATGATCTTATAAACTCTTCGAATTCTTTTTTAAACCTTTCCTTTGAAAACCTCTGGGCCGCCTTTCTTATATCCCCCCTGTCATATATCTTTTCCTTTTCCAAAAAGCGCCTGACTCCGTCTGCGAGCACTTCTGGCGTCGGAGCGTCGAAAAATTCCCCGCTGAACCCCTCGGTCACGGTTTCCAAAACTCCTCCTTTGCGCAGGGCCACCACCGGAACGCCGTGTCCCATGGCTTCGACCGGGACTATACCGAAATCGTCCTCCGAAGCGAAGATCAGCGCCCGGGCCTTCGCGTAATATCGCGCCAGATCCTCGTCGCTTTTCCATCCCAAGATCTTCACGTTGCTTTGGGATATTTTACGCAAATACCCTTCCTGTTCCCCCTCGCCTATGACGATGAGCGGCAATCCCAACTTGTTGAAAGCTTCGACGACGATGTCCGTCTTTTTATATCCAGAAAGCCTGGAAACCACGAGGAAATAATCCTTTATTTTTTCCAAGGATCCGTCATCGGCGACCGACTTGAATTCCACCGGCGGATATATCACCGCGCTCTCCCTTCTGTAATACTTTTCAATTTGCTTTTTGGTATGTTCGGAATTAGCGATGAGATGGTCCGGCCTATCCGCCGCCAAACGGTCCCAGATCCGCAGATAACTGAAAATCAGGCGCTTGAAAACAGAGCTTCTGATCTTTTTTTCCCTAAGATATCTTTCGTTGTAATCCCAAACGAAACGCATCGGGGAATGCACATAAGCCACATGTTTCGTATCAAGTTTGGTTATGATCCCTTTGGACCAGGCTCCGGAAGAGGATATGATGAGGTCGAAATCGCGAAGATCCCACGTCTCGGGGATGACCGGCAAAAAAGGCAACAACCATCGATACCTCTTTCTTAAAAAGGCCGGTAATTTCTGCAGATAGGACGGCCTTATATCCCTGTCCTCAAACATTCCCCTCATCTTTTCCTTATCATACAAAAGGGTGTAGACGGGAGCCTCGGGAAAAATTTCCGAAATTCCTTCCAGCACCTTTTCCGCTCCTCCGCGTTGCACCAAGAAATCATGCACCAAGGCCACGCGCAGATCTTCAAAGTTCCGTTTTTCCGAATTGTTTTTTTTCTCCATATTATTTTTACGCCTTAGGATTTCGAAAATCTAACCGCGCAACACCCCTGCGATCTCTTTGGCGCAATCGGCCCAGCTGAACCTTTTAACGTTCTCGAAACCTCTTCTGACAATATCCTCTTTGGCGTTTCTGTTGCTTATCAAAACATACATATTCTCGGCTATGGATCGATGGTCTTTCGGATCGGCATAAAGCGCCGCGTCCCCCGCCACTTCCGGGACTGACGAGACCTTGGAAGTCACCACCGGGACGAAAGCGTTCTGTGCTTCCAAGATAGGAAGTCCGAATCCTTCATAGAAAGTCGGGAAAACGAAAACGTCCGCGCACCGGAGGATCTCCCATTTCTCCTCATCGCTCACATATCCCATTTCCACGATATCATTTTTGAATTTGGAAATTCCGATCCTCTCTTTTATCTCCCCATATCCGTAACCGGGCTTTCCTGCAAGGACCAGCTTGTGAGCCACTCCGTATTTCTCCTTGACGATATCGAACGCCTCCACGATCCCCTTCACGTTCTTCCTTTCTTCGATCCTGCCAATAAAAAGGAAGTATGGGGCCCCGATATCGCATTTTTCCTTCTCAACATGTCCGAGTATGCCGGCTTCCGAGTGCCCCGCGGTCTTTCCGGAATAACCCTCATAAATCACCCTTATCTTTTCCTGGGAAGTTCCGTAGAGTCTCATCACGTCCCTTTTGGTGTTTTCCGAAACGCAAACGACCCTGCTCGCCCATTTGCAGGAATTCTTGATCACCGTCCGCATATAAAACCTCGCCCATCGGGAATAAGCTTTCGGATGGAATTCGTATTCGAGACCGTGCACGACCACCGTCGTATTTTTCGGATGGATCGGGGGCACGGTGTGCGCGGGTACGAAAAAAGCATCGCAAGAATGGAGCAGCAATTCCAAAGAGAAACGGAGCTGGCTGGAGAAATATGGGAGCCATAATTTTTTGACTTTCCAGTTGTCCGGCAAATCGAAATCGACTTCCTGGTTATGGCGGACATACAAAGAGACCTCGTCCTCCTTGAGCCAAGGGCGCAGATGCTTAATAACCTGGTAAGAATATTCCTCTATTCCCGTGCGTCTTTTTATGAAAGCTCTTGAACCGTCGATTCCTATTTTCATGTTTTTTTCTTTTTCTTTATTGGATTTTGTCGATTCGATGGAATCGCCGGAATTATTTGGAAAGCATTATCGTCCTTTTGTAGAGATCCAGGTTTTCCAGGGAAATTCCCGTGCCCTTGATCACGCAAAAGAGCGGATCGTCCGCCACGTAACAAGGCACCCCGATGGTCTTGGTGATGAGCTGGTCGAGATTGCGAAGCAGCGCCCCTCCGCCTGAAAGAACCATCCCTTTGTCCATGATGTCAGCCGCCAATTCCGGGGGGGTCTCTTGGAAAACTTTCTTGATGGCGTTGATGACCTCGCGAAGCTCGTCCTGCAACGCTTCCGTCACTTCATTGGAAGAAATTTTCACCGTCTTCGGAAGACCTCCCATCAGGTCGCGCCCCCTGATATCCATATGTTCCTCCTTGACCTGGGCGATGGCGCTGCCGATCTCAATCTTGATTTCCTCAGCCGTCCTGTCCCCCACGGCCAAGCCGTATTTCCTTTTGATGTAATCCGAAATCGCCTGGTCGAATTTGTTTCCCCCGACGCGGGCGCTGTGCGCGACGACCACGCCTCCCAGCGAAATCACGGCTATCTCGGAAGTTCCTCCTCCGATGTTGACTATCATGTTTCCCTGGGCGTTGTGGATCGGTATTCCCGCACCGATGGCCGCGAGAAGAGGCTCCTTCACGACATAGGCCGATTTGGCCCCGGCTTTCACCGCGGCGTCGACGACGGCCCTTCTCTCGGTCGAAGTCACCCCGGCCGGGATCGAAAGCATGATTTCGGGCCTGAAAAACCTGACTTTGCCGCTCACCTTGTTGATGAAATAGCGGAGCATCGCTTCGGTCACCCGGTAATCGGCGATAACCCCGTCCTTCATGGGACGCGACGCCACGATCGTGTCAGGTGTCCTTCCAAGCATCTCTTTGGCTTCGTTCCCCACCGCCAAAACGGTATTGTCTATCATCGAAATGGCCACCACCGAAGGCTCGTTGATCACGATCCCCCTTCCCGGAACGAACACCAACGTGTTCGCCGTCCCCAAGTCTATTCCCATCTTTCGTATGAACATACTTTAATAAAATTCAAAAAATAATTTACAGTTTTATATATCTTTTCTTCAAATAACTTCCGATCGTTTCCCTGGTAGTCTGGGACAATTTCCTGGGAAGTTTTTTCAGGGAAAACCACCCTATTTCGTCGCATTTTTCAAGCTCCATAATCTTCGGAACTCCTTTTTTAATTTTCGCTAAAAAAGGAATGGCCATCCAATGCTGGTTTTCTTTTTTAAGGACATGGTCTATGTGCGGGACTTGCGCCCATATATCTATCTCGATTCCCAACTCCTCCTTGATTTCCCTTTTCGTCGCAACGACGGCTTTTTCATTGAAATCGACAGCCCCTCCGGGCTGCGACCACCATCCCGCTTGGTTTTTGGCATTCTTGCTTCTTTTCATGAGAAGCACCTCATTTTTCTTATTGAAAATCAAAGCACCACAACCTACCCCTATGCAATCCTTTCCGATTTTGAATTCTTTTTCCATAATCCATTGCTTACTGTTAGGAATTATAAATTTCCTACTCGCCTTCCGGAACCCTCTGGATATCCGCTCCCAGTTTCTGCAGTCTCTCTTCTATTTTTTCATAACCCCTGTCCACCTGGTAAATCTCCTTGATGACGGATTGCCCTTTCGCCAACAGCGCGGCCAAAATCAGCGAGGCTCCGGCGCGAAGGTCATAGCTCGTGATCGTTTCACCCCGCAGCGGGGTCGGCCCGGAAAAGACGGCCTGGTGGGGGTTGAGAACCTTCACGGTTGCGCCCATCTTTTCGATTTCCGCGACATAATTGAATCTTCCTTCGAAAAGCGTGTCGAAAACCAAAGTCTCCCCTTCGGCCTGCGTCGCCAAAACTCCGAAAAGCGCCTGGTCGTCCGTCGGGATTCCGGGATATATCCGCGCATCGATCTTAGAAAGAGCTTTAATCTTTTTGGTCGGAACCACTTCTATTTCGTTTTCCCTGACTAAGAATTCCGCTCCCATTTCGCGGAGTTTTTCCAAAACCAAATCCAAAGCATCCTCTTGCGCGTTCTTCACGACGATCGGGCTTCTGGTCGCGACCCCCATAATGAGGAAAGTGGCGGCCTCGTTGGCGTCCGGGATTATTTCATGCTTGGTTCCCTTAAGTCTCCTGGTTCCTTCGATTTCCAAAGTGTGCGTTCCGAGTCCTTTTATTTTCGCTCCCATCCTGATCAGGAATTTTCCCAGATCTTCCACATGCGGTTCGGCTGCGGCGATCTTGATGACCGTTTTCCCGGGCATCCCCGCGGCGAGCATCATGGCGATTTCGGTAGCGGTCACGGAGAATTCCCTCAAGATTATTTTAGCGTTCTTTCTCTCACTCGCATCCACCAGATAAAATTTCTCATCCTGGGTGACATTTACCCCCAATTCCTCCAATGCATGGAAATGCGTTCCCAATGGCCTTTTGCCAATCTTGCATCCGCCGGGATTGGCCAGCTCGAATTTTTCGAAACGCGCCGAAAGCGATCCTAAAAGGAGCACGGACAACCTGATTTTTTTAACCAGCTCATAATCTATCTTTTCCACGTCGATATCCTTGGCCGTGATTTTCACTTTCCTCTCCCCGACCCATTCCACTTCAGCCCCCATACTTTCGATGATTTCCAAGAGCCTGTATATATCCTCGATGAGCGGCACATTGGAAATCACGCAAGGCTCCTTGGTCAGCAGTGTCGCCGCGATGATCGGTGCGGCCGCGTTCTTGCTTCCGCGCACTTCGATTTCCCCTGAAAGTTTCTTGCCCCCGTTGATGACGAAATAATCCATATTTTTTCAAATTCCCATCCGGGTTACCCGCCCGAAAGGTTCATTTATGACGAAGTTATCCTGTTTTGGTATTACCCCTGCGAATGCTTCCCAATTTCCCTTTGCTTGCCTAAAAATTACCCCCGAGGGCATGAACCCAGTGTACCGCACTCCGATGTTTTTTTCAAGGTAAAATTCCTTCGGATCGGTCCGCCGAAAGATCACCCGGAAAACAAAAAGAATCCTGCAAATGAGGATTCTTTTCAATGTTGGGTCCCTCGAAGGGACAAAGGCGAGGATTCTGGCCTTTTTGATGGTTTTCCGCTTTTTTGGCGGAATTTTTGTTTTTGTTTTTGTTTTAAAGAACCGCTTCTTTATCGAATCATTCCTTTTTTCCCTTTATGAAAGCAAAAAAGTGCTCCCCTGGCGGAGAAACACCCTTGATTTACCTTCATATATCCATTATAGCACACTTTCTACTAAAAAGCAAGTATGACCCTATTTAAGTTTGCTGACCGCTTCGCGGAACTTGTCCCCGCGGTCGAACTCGTTGAGAAATAGTCCGAAGCTGGCCGCACCGGGAGAAAGCAACACCACGTCCCCTGCTGAAGAAACTTCGGCCGCTTTTCTGACCGCCTCATCCATGGAATCCACGACCTCGATCTCCCTTTCCTTCCCTTCGATGAAATTCTTTTTTATCTTTATCAAAAGGTCGTCCGTCGCATTGCCTTTGAGCAAGACGACTTTCTTGGTCTTTTGCACGATTTCTTTCCCGAGCTCGGAAAAATCCAAACCTTTGTCGGTTCCTCCGGCTATCAGGATGATCGGCGCTTCGAAAGAGTTGAGCGCGGAAACCGTGGCGTCCGGAATGGTTGCGGCCGTATCGTTGTAGAAACGCACTCCGGCGAACTCGCGCACGAACTCAAGCCTATGAGGAACACCTTTGAGGTTCGGGATGGCTTTTTTTATTTCCGCCACACTGAGGCCGAAGGCGTAGCAGGCCGCGACAGCTGCCATGATATTTGAAAGGTTATGCTTGCCCGGGACCTTGATGTCGGCAAGGCGCACCAATTCCTGCACGTCTATGCCGTTATTGAGAAAAACCGAACCGTTCTCGATGAAAACCGCCCGGTCCTTCTCGATCGGGTCATAGGAAAATCTGAAGATTTGCGATTTGGCTTCCTTGGCGGATTCCCTCACCAGCTCGTCGTCTTCGTTTATCACCAACCAATCTTTGGGTTTCTGGTAAAGGAAAATGTTTTTCTTGTCTTTCAGATAAGCGTCCATCGTCCTGTAATAGTTCAAATGGTCGCGGAGCATGTTCTTGAAAACGGCGACTTGGGGACTGAGCTTGAATCTTCCCAATGCCGCCAGCCTCCAACTGGAAAGCTCGAAAACGACGACGGAATCCTTTTTGAGAAGCGCCAGTTTGTCCAGAACG